>JGI24707J26582_10000006_pt1 | contig 120722 bp, 105 predicted proteins | sample BioPla1DNA1_FD_26582 | JGI IMG/M metagenome (IMG submission 26582)
ATATATATATTTGGAGAATTTTACGAAAGTTTAACTAGTGATAAGAAAAAGGATTTTGAAGAAGGAATAAGCAAATTAAATGCTGTTATTAGCGAATAAGTTATTTAGGAGGATTATTGTATGAGAATTAAAAATATAATTTCAGTAATTTTGTTATTAACATTATTAATTACTGGCTGCAATAATACTGGTAATGATAGTGAAACGGAAGATAATATAGTTCCTGTAAATATTCAAAAGGTTTCTAAAGGTCAAATATCTAATACTTATACTTATGGAGGGAAAATTAATCCTAAACAACAGATCACGATTTCAAGCAAAGTAGCAGGAAAAGTAAAAGAAGTATATTTTGATATAGGGGATTACGTTAAAGAAGGAGACGTATTATTTAAATTAGATGAGACAGATCTTCAAAACAATATTAAAGCTTTAGAGGCTCAATTAAAATCTGCACAAGCAACAGTAAATATGGGTCAAGTTGGACTTAGCAGTGCAAAAGGAAGTCAATACCAACAACAAAAAAGCCAATTAGAAACTGCACTAAAAACTGCAGAAATCAGACTTGAAGATGCTAAGAAGGCATATGAAGATATGAAGGTATTATATGATATAGGTTCTGTTTCAAAGCAGCAATTAGACCAATTAGAAAGCACATATCAAACTGCTTTGTTGGCTTATGAATCAGCAAAAGATAATTATGATTTATTTATGAGCAATCTTTCTAAAGAAAGTGTTCAATTGGCTCAAAGTCAACTTACTCAAGCAGTAGCAGCAAAAGAAAGCCTAGAAATCCAAATTGCTAATGCAAAAGAAACCTTAAAGGATACCGCAGTTAAAAGTCCTATTGATGGTGTAGTCAGCAGTAGGATGATAGATGCTGGGGAAATGGTTGGTGGAGCTATTGCACCTTTTACAATTATACAAATGGATAAGGTTTTTGTGGATGTAAATGTCTCAGAGCAAATAATTAATAAGATAGAAAAAAATCAAAAGGTAGATGTTTATGTAGCTTCTGCTTCTTCAAATAAGTTTGTAGGAAGGATTGCTGCCATAAGTCCGGCCGCTGATGAAAGAACTTTTACATACCTTGTAAAAATAGAAATTGATAATAAAGACTCTTTGTTAAAACCCGGTATGTTTGCCCAAGTAGAATTTGAACTTGATACAGCTCAAAATGTAATAGTAATTCCAAGAGAAACTGTATTAACTGAGGGAGATATAAATTATGTTTATATAGTGGAAGAAGACACAGCAAAAAGGATTGAAGTAAAACTTGGCCTTGATAATGGTAAGGAAGCTGAAATCACTGAAGGTTTAAAAGAAGGAATGAATATAGTTATTAAAGGTCAAGAATATCTTGTTGACGGTGGAAAGGTTAAAGTAGTTGATAATTAGAATAGGAGGAAGTAGTTTATGAAGATTTCAAAAGTATCGATACAGCGTCCAGTTACCACTGTCATGTTAATATTAATTATTGTTTTATTAGGGATTATTTCTATGGGAAGATTGCCAGTAGATTTATTACCTCAATTTAGTCTTCCTTATGCGATAATAATGACTCAATATAGTGGTGCGGGGCCTCAAGAAATTGAAACATTAGTTACAAGGCCTTTAGAAGGAGCCGTTGGTACGGTAAGTAATTTAAAAAATATAACATCCATGTCATCAAATGGTTCTTCTGTTGTTATGGTAGAGTTTAATGATGGAACAGATATGGATATGGCAATGCTTGATATGAGAGAAAAAATAGATATGATTAAAGGGTATTTGCCAGAAGATGCTGAAGAGCCTTTGGTTTTGGAACTTGATCCCAATATGATGCCAATAATGCAGCTTGGCATTAGTGGTAATCAAGATTTAGAAGCGTTAACTCGCAGTGTTGAAAATAGTATAATTGGAAAAATAGAAAAAATCGAAGGGGTGGCTTCCGTTAGTTTAAGCGGGGGAAAAGAAAAAGAAATTAGGGTTACTTTACTACCAGATAAATTAAAAGGATATAATTTAACTCCCGCTACAATTGCACAGTTTTTAGCAGCAGAAAATTTAAATCTTCCAGCAGGAGAATTAAAGCAAGGAAAAACTACTCTTACACTTCGTTCTATTGGGGAATTTAATAATATAGAAGAAATTAAAGATCTCCCTATTACGACTGCTGGAGGGCTGATTTATCTACGAGATGTTGCAGAAATTGAAGAAGGATATAAAGATATGGATTCCTATGCATACATTAATGGCAATCCTAGCATTAGTTTATCCATTCAAAAGCAGTCAACAGCGAATACAGTTAAAGTTTCAAAAGCAATAATGGAAGAGGTAAATGCTTTAAGATTAAATCCTGACTTAGAAGATATTGAAATAGCTGTTATTTATGATAGTGCTGAATTTATAAATAAGTCTATTGAAAACGTTGCCTCTACTGCTATTATTGGCGGAATCCTTGCTATACTAATACTATTTGTATTTTTACGTAATATAAGAAGTACCTTAATTATTGGGCTTTCTATTCCAATTTCAATTATTGTAACTTTTGCTTTTATGTTTTTTATTGATATAACTCTTAATATAGTTTCCTTAGGTGGTTTAGCCTTAGGAGTAGGAATGCTTGTTGATAACTCCATTGTTGTTTTAGAGAATATTTACAGGCATAGGGAAAAAGGAAAAAGCAGAATTGACGCTGCAGATTATGGAACAACAGAAATAGGGATGGCAGTTGTTGCATCAACGCTTACTACTATAGTAGTATTTTTACCTATAGTTTTTGTTGAAGGATGGGCAGCTAAGATATTTAAAGAATTAGCTTTAACAGTAACCTTTTCTTTAACAGCGTCTTTAATTGTAGCATTAACTTTAGTGCCAATGATGGCATCTAAAATATTAAAGGTTGAAAAAATAGATGATATTAAAAGGAAGAAAATTACTACTAAAATATTTGATAAGTGGAGCGAACTATTAGATAAAATTGATTTATTCTATAGAAAAGTTCTAAACTGGACAATGAATCACAGAAAGAAAGCTGTAGTTATTACATTAGCAGTATTTATAGGGACATTAATAATACCAGCAGTTGGATTAGTGGGGATGGAGTTTTTCCCTGCTACTGACCAAGGGCAATTTAGTATTGATATTGTACTTCCCAAAGGAACAGTTATTGAAGAAACCTTTGAGATTGCAAGAAAGGTTCAAACTAGTTTAGAAGGTATTGAAGAAATAAAAGAAGTCTTTGTAAATATTGGAGGGGGTGCAGGAATGATTGGAACAGACACAGCCTCCAATAGTGCAAGTATTATAGTTAATGTAGGTTCAGTTAAAGATAGAAAACGCTCCGTTGATGAAATAGCAGATGAAGTAAGAAGTTTAACTAAGGATATTCCTGGTGCTGAAATATCTGTTACAGGTAGTAATTTTATGGTAGGTTTATCAGGATCAGCCCCTATATCTATCGATATTTCAGGAGATGACTTAGAACAGTTGGAATCTATGGCAAATGATTTTGTAGAGATTGTAAGGAGTGTAGATGGGACAAGAGAAGTAACACATTCTGTTGAAGAAGGTTACCCTGAGGCTCAAATAGTCATAAATAGGAATAAGGCATCTATGTACGGCCTAAATATGATGACAATATCTAATACTTTAAGAACGGCTGTGCAAGGTTCAGTTGCAACAAAATATAAGGTTGACGGTACAGAAATAGATGTCAGAATACAATATGATAGTTCTAAATTAGAGTATCTTAAAGATATAAAAGATATTTCTGTAACATCTCCTTTGGGAATGAGTATACCTTTATCGGAGCTTGCAGATATTTCTATTAGTAAAAGTCCTGAAAGTATAATGAGGACTAATCAAAAACGAACCGTAACCATAAGCTCAGCTGTTTTTGGAAGGGATATTAATTCAATTAAGGAAGATATAGAAGAAAAATTGAAAAATTATAGGATGCCAGAAGGATATAATTATGATTTTTCTGGAGAAATAGAGCAGATGATGGAGTCTTTTGGAAGCCTTACCCTAGCATTATTATTAGCAATTGTGCTGGTTTATATGGTTTTAGCTTCTCAGTTTGAATCTTTCTTACATCCTTTTACGATACTATTTTCTATTCCTATAGCTTTAACGGGAGCAATTCTTGCACTGTTTTTGACGAGAAGAACTATAAATATGTCTTCTTTTATCGGTTTAATCATTTTGGTAGGTATAGTAGTTAATAATGCTATTGTATTAATTGATTATATTATTCAGCTTCGTGACAGGGGCTATAGTAGGAAGGATGCAATTTTAGAAGCAGGACCGACAAGACTTCGTCCCATTCTTATGACTACTCTTACAACTGTTCTTGGTATGATACCAATGGCTTTAGGAATTGGAGAAGGAGGAGAAATAACAGCTCCTTTAGCAACTGCGGTTATTGGAGGTTTATCATTATCTACAGTATTAACCTTAGTTGTTATCCCATTAAATTATACAATTTTTGACGATATTGCAGAAAAACTTAAGGGAATTGTTAAGAAAGATAAAAAGAAAGAAATAGCAAAAGGCCTATAGATGAAGTTTTCTATAGGCTTTATTTTATTTAAATTTTATTTTTTAGAAATTTTTCTTTTTTAATGATATAATTTAAGGGTTTAATAATTATAATTTTGTAAAAGCTTGAACAATTGTGCAAAAGAATTTATAATTTATTCATATTTAGTTCAAGATTTTTTGATAAACTTACTAAGAATTATAAACATGGGAGGGAGTAGCTTGATTGAAGTTAATAATTTAACTAAGCAGTATGGTCAGCACAAAGCTGTAGATAACATAAGCTTCAAAGTTGAAAAAGGTGAAATTTTAGGCTTTTTAGGTCCCAATGGTGCAGGAAAGTCTACAACAATGAATATCATAACTGGATATATTTCTGCAACAGAAGGCACTGTTAAGGTAGATGGATTTGATATTTTAGAACAACCAGGGGAGGTAAAAAAGAGAATTGGTTATTTACCAGAATTGCCTCCTCTTTATATGGATATGACTGTAGAGGAATACTTAACGTTTGTATGTAATATTAAAAAGGTAAGTGTTCATAAACAAAAAGAGATGTTGGGCAAGGTTATGAATGCTGTGAAAATAACCGATATGAGAAAAAGATTAATAAAAAATTTATCTAAGGGTTACAAACAAAGAGTAGGTTTAGCTCAAGCTATGATTGGGGAACCTCAGGTTTTAATTCTCGATGAGCCTACTGTTGGTTTAGACCCAAAGCAAATTATTGAAATACGTAATGTTATTAAGAGTTTAGGTAAAGATCATACTATTATTCTTAGCTCTCATATTTTATCAGAAGTAAGTGCTGTATGTGATAGGGTTTTAATTATTAACAAAGGTAAAATAGTTGCTATAGATACTCCTGAAAACTTAGCAAAAAGGCTTTCACAAACTAATAAGATGTTGTTAAGAATAAAAGGCTCAAAAGATAATGTATTAAAGGTTGTAAAAGAAATAAATTCAATAAAGACTGCTGAAGTAACTGGTTCAAGAGAAGCTGGCACAGTTGATATTATTGTTGAAGGTAAAGAAGATATAGATATCAGAGAAGATTTATACTACGCATTTAAAGCTGCGGATTATCCAATTTTAATGATGAAATCAATGGATTTAACCTTAGAAGAAATCTTCTTACAAGTAACTACTCAAGAACAAATAATTGAACAAGAAACAGCAGACAATTTTGATGATAATGATAGTCAACAAAAGGAGGATGGGGAAGATGTTAGCGATAATAAATAAAGAACTTCGCTCCTATTTTGCTTCTGCAACAGGCTATATTTTTATGAGTTTTTTCCTTTTAATTTCTGGAATTTTCTTTTCTATAACTAATTTATTAGGACAAAATCCTTTATATAATAATGTTTTGTCCAGTATAACTTTTATTTTTCTTTTTGTAGTTCCTATGCTTACAATGAGATTAATATCAGAAGAAACAAGGCAAAAAACAGACCAGCTTTTATTAACATCACCCCTTAAGGTATCGGATATTGTATTGGGTAAATATTTTGCTGCACTATTATTATTCCTATTAACTCTATTAATTACAGTTTTATATCCGATTATTTTAAGTTTTTATGGAAATGTGGCAGTAGGTGAAGTTTTAGGAGGATACATAGGCTTCTTTCTACTTGGGGCAGCATTTATTTCTGTAGGCTTATTTATATCCTCACTAACTGAAAATCAAGTAATATCTGCAGTTGTTACAGTTATTACTTTATTGGTTTTATGGATTATGGACGGAATAATAATGGGATTGCCTACAGATAGGAAGTCTTCCATAGTANTTGTTGGAATTCTCGTTATTGCAATAGCTGCTCTATTATATTATTCAACAAAAAATATTTATATAAGTGCAGGTGCTATAATTATTGGAGCAATAGCAATGGTTTTGTTATATGTGTCAAACCCAGCTATATATGATGGAATTATTCTAAAGCTATTTCAATGGTTTTCTTTGATGGAAAGATATCAAAGTTTTTCTTTTGGAATTTTTGATATTAGTTCTGTAGTGTATTTTATTACTTTTTCATTTGCTTTTATCTTTTTAACTATACAAACTATTGAAAAGCGTAGATGGAGCTAGGAGGGAAGCAATAATGAAGAATTTAAATATATGGGAGTCTTTTAAGGATAAAAGAGTCAGATATGGTGGATATGCATCAATGATGACAGCCTTTGTAGTGGCGATCCTTATAATAATAAATTTAATGGTTGGACAGTTGGATTATAAATTAGACTTAACTGAAAACAAAATGTTTTCGCTATCTCAACAAACTCTTGATATATTAGATAGCTTAGATCAAAAAATTACAATATATGCTTTAACAGAGACTGGTAAAGAAAATCTTATTTTTGATGAAGCATTAAAAAAATATAGTGATTATTCTAATAAAATAAAGGTGGAATATAAGGACCCAGTTTTATATCCTCAATTTGCTACGAAATATGACAAAAGTGGTAATTCTATTAGTAATGATAGCTTGATAGTAGAAGGAGAAAATGGGAAATATAAAGTAATTCCTCCTTTTCAATTAGTTAATTATAGGTATAGTAATGGTTCATATATTGCAGAGTCTTTAGCAGTTGAAGAAAGAGTAACAGGGGCAATTCAATATATAGTTTCAGAAAAAAATCCTGTAATTTATGCCTTAAAAGGTCATGATGAATTTGAACTATCTAATAATATTAAGACACAATTAGAAAAGGAAAACTATGAGATAAAAAATTTGAATTTATTAACTGATAAGTCTATTCCTGAAGATGCAGATATTTTACTTATACTTGCTCCAAATAGGGATATTTCTAAAGAAGAAGCAACCATAATCAATGATTTCTTACAAAATAAAGGAAGAGCCATTATTCTTACAAATGTAAGCGGAAAAGAAATGGATAATCTTGAAGAAGTAACCAATAAGTATGGAATAAGTATTCAGAAGTCAATAATTATAGAACCTGAAACAAAATATCAATTTTTTAATCCTTTGCACATTATTCCAAGCTTAGGTGACCATGAAATTACAAATCCTTTAAGGTCCAATGGGCTTGCAGTTTTAATACCTGTTGGTCAAAGCATTGAAACTCTTCAAGTTAAAAGAGATTCACTGGAGATTATNCCTTTAATTACATCTTCAGAAAGCTCTTATGCAAAAACAAATTTTGAATCTGAAGTAGCAGAGAAAGAAGAAGGAGATTTAGATGGTCCTCTTGATATAGCTGTTGCAATTACAGATAAATGGTATGAAAACAATGAAGAATATGTTACAAAGCTAGTTGTTATTGGTAATACGCAATTTTTATTAGATCCTGACGTAGATGCTCTAAGTGCAGGTGGTAATACGGACTTTTTCATGAATAGTATAAATTGGCTGGTTGACAGAGAAGAAAGTATATCTATAAGACCTAAAAGTCTGGTTACACAACGACTTAAGATGAATCAATCACAAGTATTATTATATTCGGGTATTTCCGTAATTGTTATTCCAGTTATCATAGGTATTATTGGACTAGTTGTATGGTTGAGGAGGAAAAACCGATGAGAAAGTCTCGCAACTTAATTTTAGCAGCCATACTATTAGTAGTTTTAGTAGGGGCTTATATCTATATCAGTAATAATGCTAAAGAAAATGATATAAATGAAGAAGATGGATCTGAATTAACCTTATCCAATAGTTCTAGGGATAAAATTACTAAGATGATTTTAATATCTTCTGAAGGTGAAATAACAATTGAAAGAAAATATGATATATGGGTATTGGCTGGTAAAGATAATATAGAAATAGATCAAGAAAAGGTAAATGATTTAGCTTATAGTTTTGCGGTAATGTTTGCTCAAAGAATTGTGGAAGAAAATCCACAAGACTTAGAGCAATATGGTCTTAAATCACCATCTGTTATAGCTAAAGCATTTTTTGATGATGGCGAAACAAGAGAGTATTATTTAGGTAATAAGACACCAGAAGGTACTACCTATTATCTTATGAGAAAAGATGATTCTAAACTGTATACTGTTTGGATGAATCATGGCGAAAACTTTAGTTTAAGTGTTGATGATTTAAGAAATAGAAAATTAACACAAATAAACGCACAAGAATTAGACTATTTATACATTAGTCAAGAAGGAAAGCCAACAATAGAAATAGTCTCTAATATAAATGAAGAGCTTAATAAATACGGTTTAGACCTTTGGATAATGAAACAGCCATATAAGCATAGTTATGCTGTAGGCTCTAAAGAATTTATGAATATTTTGGAAAAAGGCTTTAACTATACTATTGAGGATTTTATAGAGGATAATCCTTCAGATCTTTCAAAGTATGGCCTTGACAATCCAAGAATAGAGATAGAAATCAGGGATACTAAAAATTCTTTACATTTATTTATAGGTTCTAATAAGGACGACAATATAGCATATGCCATGACAGAAACTAAAGATACTGTTTATACTATGGCTCTATCTCAACTTCAATCTTTAATTGACATGAAGCCTATAGATTTTATTGACAGATTTGTGTATATTGTTGACATTAATCTGGTAGATTCTATTGAAATAGAATATGAAGGCAAAGTTAATAATCTTAAACTTTCTAGAACTACCAGCAAAGAAGAAGATGGAGAAGAAGTTATAACTACTTATAAAGTAGATGGAAAAGAAGTGGAAGAAGAGGCCTTTAAAGATTATTATCAAGACTTAATAGGTATTACTTTTGATGCGGAAATCGATAAAGATGTGGAAAACACAAACCCTGAAATAAGAACCACTTTTACCCTTGATACAGGAGAAAAAGTAACAATAGATTATGTATCTTATAGTGATGACTTTTACGCAGCCTTTAGAGACGGTGAATCAGATTTTGTTGTATCCAAAAAGAAAGTCAATAAGATGATAGATAGCCTTAAAGAGCTTGTAAAATAATAAGGATAATTAATAATATACTTTTCTTATGATAACATCTTGCAAAGATTTAAAATATGTGTTATCATGAAAAATAATAAATTTTAAATTCTATGATTGGAAAGAGTAAATATAAAGAAGTCTATTCAGCGAGTCGGCGTTTGGTGTGAGGTCCGATATAGAGGCTTATATTGAATGGTTCCATGAGAAGCACCATGAAATCTCTAACTGAGAAAGTATTGGTAGCCGGGGCTTCCCGTTACAGGAGCAGGATATCGAGTAGCAACTCCGTATCTGGGTGAGTGAGATAGTTTTACTATCTAATCAGGGTGGTACCGCGGAATAATAGCATTTCGTCCCTTAGTAGGGATGAAGTGCTTTTTTTATTTTATATTTTAAAAATGAAAGGGGAATTTATAATGAAAGTAAAACAATTAACTATGTCAGCAATCTTATTAGCAATAGGAGCAATTTTACACTATATTGTACCAGGAACATTTGCAGGTCTTAAACCAGATTTCTTATTATCTATGATGTTTTTAGCTATATTTATTAATTTTAATCCAACTAATTTAGCTGCAACTTCAATTGTATGTGGATTAATATCTGCCATGACAACACAATTCCCAGGAGGCCAGCTTCCTAATATTATTGATAAATGTGTTACTGGTATAGTAGTTGGACTGATGATTTATGCCCTTAAAAAGCTATCCATTTCTGAAACTGTTAAGATGGGGGTTGTTGGATTTGTTGGAACAATTGTAAGCGGAACTACTTTCTTAGCTAGTGCACTCTTGTTAGTTGGATTGCCTGGACCTTTTGCTGTATTATATACTGGTGTAATTGTTGCATCCATTGGGAATGTTATTTTTGTTGTAATGCTATATCAAATAATTACTCGTGCAGGATTAAGCAGACTTACATTATCACAATCACAAGAAAAAATTGATTAATAATGGAGCTTAGTACTACTTGATGTTTTCACTTTTAAATTATATACTTATTTAAGTGAAGTCCTATAAAACAAATGAGGTGAAAACAAATGACTGCAGATAATCAAAAAGAAAAGAAGGTTATTTTTAGTGGAATGCAGCCTTCAGGAAATATAACTTTAGGAAATTACTTAGGAGCATTAAAAAATTGGACTAAGCTTCAAGATGAATATAATTGCGTATTTTGTATTGTAGACCTTCATGCTTTAACTGTTAGGCAAAATCCTGCAGAATTAAGAAAGCGTTCTAGGGAAGTTTTAATGTTATATATTGCCGCAGGTTTGGATCCTGAAGAAAATATCATATATTATCAGTCTCATGTTAATGCCCATGCAGAATTAGCTTGGATTCTTAATTGCTTTACTTATATGGGCGAATTAAACCGTATGACACAATTTAAAGAAAAGTCCCAAAAGCATAGCGAAAATATTAATGCTGGTTTGTTTACCTATCCTGTCCTTATGGCAGCGGATATTCTTCTTTATCAAGCGAATTTAGTACCTGTAGGCAATGACCAAAATCAACACTTAGAGCTTACTAGGGATATTGCAATTAGATTTAATAATCTTTATGGGGAAACCTTTACAGTTCCTGAGGCATACTTTCCTAAAGTAGGGGCAAGAATTATGAGTTTACAGGAGCCTACTAAAAAAATGTCTAAGTCTGATGAAAATGAAAATGCATATATTAGTCTTTTAGACTCTCCTGATACAATTGTAAGAAAGTTAAAAAGGGCTGTAACCGATTCAGAAGCTAAAATATCATATAATGATAATCAGCCAGGAATTAAAAACTTATTAAATATTTATTGCAGTATTACAGAAGAGCCTGTTGAAGAAACAGTAGAAAGATTTTCTAGCTTGGGCTATGGGGAATTAAAATCAAAAGTTGCTGAAGTAGTTGTAGAAGAATTAAGGCCTATACAAGAGAGATTTTATCAATTAGAAAAAGATAAAAGCTATATTGATTCTATAATTAAGAATAATGCTGAAAAAGCATCTTATATTGCAACTAAAACTTTAAGAAAAGTTCAAAAGAAGGTTGGATTACCTGCAAAAATAAGATAAAAACTTTTTAAATTATGTCAAATCATTAAACATTTCTTTATTATGTGTTATAATAAAGAGGGGTGATGTTATGCAGGTTAGGAATTGTATAAGATGTGGCAAATTATTTAATTATATAGGAAAACCTATATGTTACGAATGTATTCAACAAGATGAAAAGGATTTTGAAAAAGTAAAAGAATATATATATGACCACCCTAAAGCTACAATTACTGAAGTTTCTAAGCAAACAGGAGTTTCAGTTAAAAAAATTACTAAGTTTTTAAGGGAAGAACGCTTAGAAGTTGTTGACGGTTCTGTAGGCTGGTTAACTTGTGAATCATGTGGTGCAGACATAAATACCGGAAGATTTTGCAAAGAATGTACCCTTAAACTAAAGAACAATCTTAGTGAGTTTAGTAGTTTAAATGATGATAAAGATAAAGAGGATATATTAGATATTAAAAAAACAAATTATAATTCTAAAATGCATTTAAGACATCATCTTAAAAGAGATTAAAAAGTATATTAATTATGTTTTAGAAATGTCTATTTTTATATAGACATTTTTTTATTTGATTCCTCATATAAATAAATCAAGCATTTTATTATGGGGGAAAAACATGCAAAGGCATAGAAAAAATATCTTTATTGCTTTGCTTTTATTAGCAGTGCTTGTTATTTTTTTTATTATTAATAAGGCTGAAGCAAACAGAACATTAAAGGCCAAATGGATTAATGATTATATCGAAGGAATTGATTTAATCACTAGTAAAAATAAAATTTTAGAAATTGTATTAAAGGATATAAATTATTCACAGTGGAATGATAAAAAAGATAGCATTGATTTAAATATTAACAAGGTAGATTTATTGGGAGATTCTAAAGAAGAATTAATGATGTATATTAGTTTTACACCCAAAAAATCAATTATTGCAGTTTATCAAGAAGATGAAGAAGGCGATTATAAATATCTTGATTTAGTAGATGAATTTTTTGATATAAAAGATATTCAATTAATATCTATAGGTTCAAAAGGTAAAAAACTTATTGTAGTTAGAGAATTTGTTGATCAAATGTTAGGAGCTTTTGAAAAAGGTACATATATAAGGGCTTATCTTTGGGAGAATGGACAGTTTGATATGGTTCTTTCTCTTATTGAAGATTATCTTGCTTATTGGAATGAAATGTGGGATAACCCACAAAAACTTGATCCTTTATGGCTTAAAGTAGAAGAGAAATCAACAATAAAATGGGAAAATGGTCCTTATCCTGTAATTAGAGTATTAGAAAATCAATTTTATTATAAATCAAAGATGGCTAATATCAAGGAATTACCAAAAGAAGATGATTTTCAATTAATAAGTTCAAAAGAAGTCCTTCAAACTTATTATTGGAATGAAAAATACCAACATTTTGTTTTAGCTGAAGGCAAGGATATAAAAACTGGAGAGAAAGTAGCTATTATTGAAGACTTATCTCTTAATCCTTTTCAGTTAGCCGGATTTGAGCAAAATCAATACAGGATTAAAAGGGAAAATGGAAAAATTGAAACCGTTCCTAAGAAGCAAATAACAAAAATCAACAATCCTCTGAGAAATTCAGAGGATTGTTTTGCTAGTTTAGTGATTTTGTATATAATTATTTAAAAGGTAAAAATATAAAAGTATAAAGATTGTTTTTAGGAGGAATATAAAAATGAAGTTATTTTTTGTATCTGACATTCATGGTTCTGCCTTTTATGCAAAAAAGGCTATAGATATTTTTAATAAAGAAAGTGCAGATTATTTAGTAATATTAGGAGATCAGCTATATCATGGAGCGAGAAATCCACTGCCAAAAGAATATAATCCCCAAGAAGTAATAAACTTACTAAATAAAATGAAAGATAAAATAATAGCCATAAGGGGAAATTGTGATAGCGAAGTAGATGCAATGGTGTTGGATTATCCTATTATGTCTAGTTATTCTAATATTTTATATGATAATAGAAGATTATTTATAAGTCATGGGCATATTTATAATGAAGATAATCTTCCAAAGCTTAGCCAAGGAGATGTTTTTATCTATGGTCATACTCATATACCAGTGGCAAAGAAAGTCAATGATATTTATATAATTAATCCAGGGTCGATTACTTTACCTAAAGAAGATAGCCCTAATTCCTATGGAATATTGGAAGATAAGATATTTAGAATTAAAGATTTAGAAGGAAATATATTTAAAGAAATATTATTAGATTAAAATAGTAATTAAGCTTTTAGATTATTTATTTTACGATAAAGCCCCATTGGCTAAGTTGCTTTTGACTGCCAATCCATACAGGTGTTCCATTTTTTACTAGAGTAAATAGTTTGTCAACATCATTATTATCCATTCTAATACATCCTTTTGAAACAAAGTATCCAATGCTTCTTTCATTATTTGTGCCGTGAATTCCATAGATATATCCGTCGCCAATATTAAGTCCCATCCATCTATATCCTAAGGGATTTTCAGGCACTCCTCCTTTGATATTTTTCCAGGCAGGATTAACTACTTTATTATTTATTACCCATTTGCCTTCAGGAGTAAGTTTTGGCTCTTTTCCTGTAGCTACAGGAAATTTTTCAATGACTTGCTTGCCTTTTAGCAATGTGAGTGTATTAGAAGATTTATTAATTGTAATCCAATATCCACTAGTAGGAGCGTTGGTTACTACAGTATTAATAACAGGAGAAGTCATTTTATTTTCAATTAGGATTTTATTAATGGCATTGACTGTTGATTTACCAACAATTCCATCAGTGTTTAAATCATGTTCTGATTGAAATTGCATAACAATATCTTTCATGTTATTATCAAAAATATAAGAACTTGTATTAATGGGATAACCTATTTTTTTTAGAGCTTTCTTAATTTGCAAGACATCTTCACCAACTTGCCATTGATATAAGGTGCGTTTTAATACAATACCTCCTTTTGCATATAGATAAGGATAGTTTTGAGCACTTGCAATTACTGTTTCATCATAATTAACAGTAATTAAAGGAGTGTCATCAAAAGTTTCGTATCTAGCAATATCAGGTTTGTTTGGCTGCATAATATATAGGATTATACTAATAAATATAATACTATAAAATAGTTTTTTAATAGTATTCACCTCCTATAATGATAAAAGTCATAGTTAGACTTATATATTTTATTTTAAGTATTTAAATAATAGAACCGCTTAATTGGTTAAGATAGATTTTATTGCATAAAAAATGAGTGTTTTAAAAACTACCTTAAAACACTCATTTTTAGCTTATAATTTTTCTATTGTTACAAGATTAATTTTATTCTTCAACAGTAATTACAGATACAGGGCATTCTTCTTGTGCTTGAATAGCGGAATCTTTTGCTTCTTCTGGGACTTCATCCACATATACTTCTGCTAGACCGTCATCATCCATTCTAAATACTTCGGGACATACTCCTGGGCAAGTTCCACAGCCAATACAACCATCTCTATCAATCTTTGCTATCATCTTAATCCCCTTTCTTCTAATAAGATTTATTTCATATTTTATCCAAAAGGATATACTATTATTCTAATTAATTTTTGCTTGTTTTAAAAGGGATTTTTATTAGATTGATTGCTATAGATAGAGTTAATATTTAAGTTTAATTGTCTTTTTCATGTCCCCAAAAGCCTCTTCTGCCAAAGTATGGGATGAATAAGATAATAATAATTATCCATAATAATAAATCATTCTTAAAGAATCTAGATTGAGAATCTACCATTGGAAGGTCACCTCCTTAAAGATATTACTAGGAATATATTTTAATCTATGAAAAATAATACTAATATGTGATAATCCCTATTTAGTTATGAATATTATAGTCAAGAGAAAAACACCTTATGATATACATAATAGAGTATTAATTACTACTTATTATTTTTTTAGTTTTCAAGATATATATACTTGCACTATTAAGTTAATTCTATTAATATAAAAATATAATAATTATTAGGAGGAAATTTAATGGAAATTAAAATTGTTGCAGACAGCAGCTGTGATTTAACTGATGAAATGAAAAAAGAAATGAATATCGAAATAGTACCGTTAACTCTTCAATTAGGAGACAAAATATATATAGACGATGAAAGTTTAGATATAAAAGAATACCTTCGTGAAATGAAAAATTGCGAAGTTTCGCCTAAAACAGCATGTCCTTCTCCAGAACAATTTATGAAAAGCTATGAAGGGAAAGAAAGTACTTTTGTGGTAACTTTATCTTCAGCAATAAGCGGAACTTATAATAGTGCAGTATTGGCGAAAGATATGTTTTTAGAAGAAGTTACAAATAAGTTTATTCACATTTTTGATTCCCGTAGTGCAGCTTCGGGAGAAACTCTTATTAGTTTAAAAATACATGAATTATCAAAATTAAACATTGGAGAAATGGAGATAGTTAAAAGAGTTAATAATTATATTAAAGAAATGAAAACATTCTTTTTATTAGAGAGCTTAGACAATTTAGCCAAGGCAGGACGATTAAATCCTATAATTGCAAAACTAGCCTCTGTTTTATCTATAAAACCAATAATGGGTGCAACGGAGGAAGGTACTATTAAGCTAGTTGAGAAAGTAAGAGGATATAAAAGGGCTTTTAATAAATTAGTAGATATTATTGGAGAAGAAGGTAAAAATCTAGAAGAAAAGATTCTAGGAATTGCTCATTGTAATTGTATCGAAAGGGCTTTGCAATTCAAAGAAGAAGTAATGAAAAAATATAAATTTAAAGATATTATTATTGTAGAAATGAAAGGATTAAGTTCCTCCTATGCTAATGAGGGAGGTCTGGTAATTGCATTTTGACAGAAGACATTCTGTTAATACAAATTTCTATCACCTAAGAAGGAATTCAATAATATTTGAAGAATTAATTATAAAAGGTAGGTGATAGGGATGTTGATAAATGAAATGCAAACCATAGTATTTCAATGTGCATCCTGTGGCAGTTTTTGCTTTGATGTTATATCTTTATTTGATTTTTCCGGTAAAAAAGAACAGCATATAGTATGCAAGTGTTCTCAGAGTTCTGTTAGGCTTACCTTAGTTAATAAACAAATAGTGATATCTATTCCTTGCTTTTTATGTAGCCAAACACATGCCTATACTTATAAAATTAATCAATTTTTTTCAGATACTTTAAAAATTCTACAATGTCCTAAGAAAAATATGAAAATAGGCTTTATAGGAAATGATAGCCAGGTTAGAAATGCATTGGATTCTCATGAGAATTCTTTAAATGAAATTTTAAAAGAAATGGGAATTTCTAATTTATGCAATAATATTGAAGTTGCCATTGAAAGTATTAATTATATTCATGATTTAGCTGAATTGGGCAAAATAAATTGTGAATGTGGAAGCAATAAAATTGAAATGGATCTTTTGACTAATAAAGTAAAGTTAAGATGTATTTATTGCGGTAACGAGATTTTTTTATTAACTAGAAATAACGAAGATCTTAAACATTTAAAAAGTCAATCCAATATTTTCTTAAAAAGCATACAGGTTTACTAAGTTTACCATTGCTCTAGTAGAAGTGTAGTTATTTGTCTGATATAGTAGACATTTTTGAAAAATGATGGTATATTCTTACTATAAATAGAAACAAAGTTAAGGGGATGTATTTTGTGGAAACAAAAGATTGGATTGAAGAGGATGAGTTTGAAGATTTAGAAAATCTTGATGAAGAAGAAAAAAGGAAGATTCTAGACGAATTAGAGGATTTATTTAATAATCCCAATCCTTTTGATGACAATTTTGACGAAACAAATAAAAAAATTGAAAAAAATGAAGATATTCTTCGACCTTCTGTTAAAACTAAATATAGAAGGAAAAAGAAGAATATTATTATGGACCGAATTATTACTTCAGTTATTATAATTACAGCATTAGTTCTTGTTGTAGGAGTTGTATGGGGTGGCTATAGTTTAATTAAGCTTTTTACCCAAAAAGATGATAGTCTTGTAGTAATAGAAGAAGATAGTGAAGAAGTAGCATTATTAAAAAAGGAAATAAGTGGATTAAAAGAAAAAAATCAAGAATTATTAGCTGAAAACACAGAGCTTCGTAAAAAATTGCAAGAATTAAGGACTATAGTTGATATTGAATTAGAAGCATTAAAGGCTCAGTTTCAAGAAAACTCTCTTGGAGAAAATAAAGATACTAAGGAATTGGAAGATTCTTTATCCGCTAATTCTATTCGACCTAATGATAATTCCAATACAAATAATTCAACTCAAGTAAGTCAAGAAAAGCCAATCACAAATCAGACCAATCAGAACAAGCAAACTAATAAAAACAACCAAAGCAACAAAAATAATCAAAGTAGCCAAAGCAACCAAAACAATTCATCCAACACTACCCAAACAACAAATAATGATAGTCAAGTTACATACTATACTGTTAAATCTGGAGATACTTTATGGAGTATAAGTACAGACTTTTATGGTTCTGGGCAATACTATAAAAAGATAATGCAATATAATAATATGAAAAGTGAAAGTGAATTATATGTTGGCAAAAAAATAAAAATACCAAATTTGTAGAACATAAAGGTGGTAACCATGGAAAATGATTATAATAATAAGACTCTATCAGAATTAAGAGAAATTGCTAAAGATTTAGGAATAAAAAATATAACAAAATATAAAAAGCAAGAATTAATTGAAGAAATTCTTAAAGAAGATGCTTCTGAAAATAATTATATAGAAAAAACTAAAGTTCCTTCTTCTATTGAGCAGTTAGATAGTGGAATTGTTGAAGAAGGAGTATTAGAAGTTTTAGTTGACGGGTATGGTTTTTTACGTTCAGAAAACTATCTTCCTGGTACTAAGGATATCTATGTTTCACCTTCTCAAATACGACGTTTTAATTTAAAAACAGGAGATTTAGTAAAAGGAAATATCCGTATTCCAAAAGAAGGGGAAAAATTTAGTGCATTATTATATGTTAAAGAGGTAAATGGAGATAATCCTGAGGTTGCATCAAAGAGGCCAAATTTTGAGGATTTAACTCCAATATATCCAAAAGAAAAATTAAATTTGGAATATGATCAATTAGATTTGTCTACTAGGCTTATTGACTTAATTGCGCCCATTGGTAAGGGGCAAAGAGGTATGATAGTAGCACCTCCTAAGGCAGGCAAAACAGTACTTCTTAAAAAGATTGCCAATGCCATTACTAAGAATCATCCTGAAGCAAGTTTAATTGTTTTATTAATAGATGAAAGACCTGAAGAAGTTACAGATATGAAAAATTCTATAAGTGGTGAGAATGTTGAAGTTGTATATTCAACTTTTGATGAACAACCTGAACATCATAAAAGAGTGGCCGAGATGGTTTTAGAAAGAGCAAAAAGATTAGTTGAACAAAAAAAAGACTTGATTATTTTATTAGATAGTATTACTAGATTGGCAAGAGCATATAATTTAACTATTCCTCCTAGCGGGAGGACTTTATCTGGTGGTCTTGATCCTGCAGCTCTTCACATGCCAAAAAAATTCTTTGGTGCTGCTAGGAATATTCAAGAAGGCGGTAGTTTAACCATACTTGGCACTGCTCTTATAGAAACAGGCAGTAAAATGGATGAAGTTATATTTGAAGAATTTAAGGGAACGGGAAATATGGAGTTAGTTTTAGATAGAAGGTTATCTGAAAAACGGATTTTTCCTGCCATTGATATTTATAAATCAGGAACAAGAAAAGAAGAGTTGCTTTTAAAACAAAGTGAATTGGAAGTAGTTTATGGAATTCGAAAAGCTATGAGCCGTATGACTCCTGCGGATGTGACAGAAAGTATTATTGAAACTTTAATGCATACAAAATCTAATGAAGAATTTATCACACTAATCGAAAAAAAATTGTAAAAAACTAAACATCATACTCTTGAAACAATAAAATGTATATGTTATAATACGAATGTTGTCGTTATAACTAAGCTTAATAATTATAATAGAGAAAGAGCAGATTGAGATATTTGATATTTTTCTTGAAAGAGGTGAAATAAATGAAGGCAGAAATTCATCCTAATTATGAAGAAGCTTCAGTAGTTTGTAACTGTGGTAATTCTTTTAAGACAGGTTCTGTAAAGAAAGAAATACGAGTAGAAGTATGTTCTAATTGTCATCCATTTTATACTGGAAGACAAAAGACAACTGCGGCTAAAGGTCGTATAGATATGTTCAATAAAAAATATGGAATTAAGCAAGAACAGTAAGGGGTTGAGGCGGTTGTACTCAACCTTTTTTTTTAAGTGAAAATTTAATTTCTTAATTTTAACATATATTATTTGCTCAATATTTAAACTTAGGGGGTGAATTGATGAAACGGACAAATGTTGGTGGTCAGGCTGTTATTGAAGGTGTAATGATGAGAAGCCCGAAATCTTATGCAGTAGCGGTAAGAAAGCCTGATAAAGAAATTGTATTAGAAAAAAAGGCTGTAAAAGCTTTAACAGATAAATATGCTTTATTTAGGTTGCCTTTATTTAGAGGAGTAGCTACATTCATTGATTCTATGATAGTAGGAATTAGGACTTTGACATATTCTGCACAGTTTTTTGAAACAGATGAAGAGGTTGAACCATCAAAATTTGAAAAGTATCTGGAAAATAAATTTGGAAGTAAAAAAATAGAAGATTTTATAATAGGATTTACTATATTTATATCCATTATTTTAGGCATTGCTTTGTTTATGGTAACTCCTCTTTTGGTATCCAGGGCATTTAAAAGATTTATTAATAATGTATGGATAATTAATTTACTTGAGGGATTAATTAGAATTATAATTTTTCTTTCATATATTTATTTAGTATCTAAGATGAAAGATATTCAACGGGTGTTTGAGTATCATGGAGCAGAGCATAAGACTATTAATTGTTTTGAAAAAGAGGAAGAGTTAACAGTAGAAAATGTAAAAAAACACAGCAGGCTTCATAAAAGTTGTGGCACTAGTTTTCTTTTTATTGTTGTGCTTGTTAGTGTTATAACCTTTATAATATTTAATGTTGAAAATATTTGGATTCGTATAATGAGTAGGGTAATACTTGTTCCTTTAATTGCAGGGATATCTTATGAAATAATAAGATGGGCAAGAAAGTCTAAATCTAAACTAGCTGGAATAGTTAGTGTTCCAGGTATGTGGCTTCAAAGAGCCTTTACTACAAGAGAACCTGATGATGCCCAGATCGAAGTAGCAATCGCTGCCTTGAAGGGAGTTTTAGAGGATGAAGAAAAACATTGAAGAACTCCTAAAAGAAGCTAAAAGAAAATTAAAGGATGAAGGAATTAAAAGTTGGGCATTAGATAGTGAGGTTCTTTTATCCCATATTCTTTCCTTTTCAAGGGTTCAACTGTACACCCATTCCAAAAAAGAATTAGAGGAAGATATTCAAGAAAAATATAATAATTTAATATCTAAACGAATAAAAGGAGTTCCGGTTCAATATTTAACAAATACTAAGGAATTTATGTCTTTATCTTTTTATGTGGATAAAAGCGTATTAATTCCTAGAAATGATACAGAAATATTGGTTGAAAATGCTTTAGAGCTAATTGATAAAAAAGATAGTATTATATTGGATATGTGTACTGGTTCAGGCTGCATAGCTGTTAGCATTGCTTATTATAGGCCTGAAACTAAAGTATTTGCTTTGGATTTGTCAGCTTCAGCTTTAAAAGTTGCTCAATATAATGCTAAATTAAATGAAGTAGAAAACAGAGTCTTTTTTATGCAAAGTAATTTATTTGAAAAATTAGAAGAAGATTTTTTAGGGAAATTCGATATGATTATATCTAATCCTCCTTATATTCCTACAGAGGATATAGCTAAGCTTGAAGTTGAAGTTAAAGATTATGAGCCGCTTATAGCTTTAGATGGTGGAAAAGACGGCTTGGATTTTTACCGCATAATTACAGAAAAAAGCAAGGCTTACCTTAAAGATAAAGGTACACTTATTTTTGAAATAGGATATAATCAAGGTGAAGCAGTAGGAGAACTATTAAGAAATAATGGATTTTCTAATATTAATATAAAGAAAGATTTAGCTGGATTAGACAGGGTTGTCTTTGGAAGTAACATTAAATAATTTAAGGATATAATAGAGGTGAAGAGATGTTTAGTAAATTAGAAGAAATAAATGAAAAATATAAAGTGCTTTCAAAAAAGGTTAGTGACCCTGAAGTAATCAGCAATCAAGCAGAATGGCAAAAGCTGATGAAAGAATACGGAGAACTTAAACCTTTAGTAGAAAAGTATAATGAATATAAAAAAGTTAAAGAAGAGATAGAAGAAGCAAACTTACTTTTAGAAGATAATCTAGAAGAGGATTTTAAACATCTTGTAAAAGAAGAGTTATCTTCAAACAAACAAAAAATAATAGAGATAGAAGAAGAATTGAAAATATTATTGTTGCCTAAAGACCCCAACGATGAAAAGAATGTAATTGTTGAGATACGTGGTGGAGCAGGCGGAGATGAAGCGGCCCTTTTTGCTGGGGACCTTTTCAGAATGTATTCAATGTATGCTGAAAGGAATAATTGGAAAGTTGAGATTATGGACAGCAATGAAATAGGGGTAGGTGGCTTTAAGGAAATAATATTTATGATACAAGGAAATGGAGCATATTCTAAGCTTAAATATGAAAGTGGAGTTCATCGAGTTCAAAGAATTCCTATAACTGAGTCTGGGGGAAGAATTCATACTTCAACTGTAACAGTTGCAGTACTTCCTGAAGCTGAAGAAGTAGATGTAGAAATCAATATGAATGATTTAAGAATTGATGTTTTCCGTTCTTCAGGTCACGGTGGTCAAAGTGTTAACACAACTGACTCAGCGGTAAGAATTACCCACCTGCCTACTAATATAGTTGTTACTTGTCAAGATGAGAAATCACAACTAAAAAATAAAGAAAAGGCATTAAAAGTCCTTAGGGCAAAATTATATGAGATTGAACAGGAAAAACTAGAAAAAGAGCTAGCAGCTACAAGAAAAAGTCAAGTAGGGACTGGTAATAGAAATGAAAGAATTAGAACTTATAACTTCCCACAAGGAAGAGTAACTGATCATAGAATAGGCCTTACCCTCCACAAATTAGATAGTATTTTAGATGGAGATTTAGATGAAATTATTGACAATCTAATTACTGTTGATCAAATGGAGAAACTTAAACAAGGTATTTAATTATTCAAAACTTTATTGGACATTATGATTTTTATGATATAATAGATAAAAAATGTTTTAATTTCATATGGAGGGCGATTTATGGCTAAAAAAAAGAATGCAATTCAAGATAATCAGGAGTTAGTGTATGTTAACCGCAGTTCTAAAAGCTCATTAGGAAGTTTTTTTCTAGGTTTGATTTTATTATGTGCTGGTATTTATTTAATATTTCAAAATACAATTATAAGCAGTAACTTTTCATTAGAAAAAGTTATTGGTTTTACACCATCATTTGGGTTGGTTCTTTTGCCTCTGATTATAGGAATAGTAGTACTTTTTTTCAATTCAAAGTCATGGGTAGGTTGGCTCTTTATTGTTTTTGGAATGCTAATTATACTATTAGGAATATTAATGGGCTTAAAAATAAGGTTTATGCCTGTTACTTTATATGAAGCTATACTAATGTATGGAATGACAGCTGCTGGTTTAGGATTAGTTTTAAGAGGCTTATTAGGAAAATAAATTTATTATAAATAAGATAAAACTACATTGTTAAATAGTTTGTGTTTTGAGATATTTAACATGTAGTTTTTTTTTGAAAAACCATATATGAAGAATAATCTAATTTATTTTAATTATTATGTTTTGAATATCACTTTGTTAGAATTAAGACAAAGGAAAAATAATTATAAAATTTACTTTTATAATAAATATGTGAATTTTATCATATTAATGGTATAATTTTAGCATACAATTAGCAAGGTGGGGTATAAATGAACAAAAAAACAGTCTTTGAAATTTTAGAAATTGAAGAAACAAAAGATGAAGCAATAATTAAATCCGCATATAGAAAAAAACTGGTTGTTACAAATCCTGAAGATAAGCCAGAAGAATTTAAGGCTTTAAGGCAAGCATATGAAGAAGCTCTTAGGCTTAGTAAAATTGAGGATGATGAGATAGAAGAAGCATATACTCCCATTGGCAGGTGGATAAAGAAAGTTGAAAAAGTCTATAATAGTTTATCTAATAGAGGAAATCTTGACTCTTGGAAGAGATTATTTCAAGAAGATATTTGTATTAATTTTGATACAAATGAAGAGGCCAGGGATGCTCTTCTTGTGTTTTTAATGGATAATTATCGTTTAGGAGCAGAGATTTGGAAACTAATAAATGATACTTTTAATCTATCATATATAAAAGAAGAAGTATATGAAAAATTTCCAAGAGACTTTGTAGATTTTGTAGTAAATGCTCCTGAAACGGAAGGATGGTTTGATTACAATCTTTTTGAAGGGGAAGAAGAAGGGAATATAGACGAATTTATTAGCCGTTATTTATCATTAAGAAGAATGAATGACTATAAGGATTATGAAGGAATCGATAAAGTACTAGAAGAATTAGAAAAAACTAATTTATGGCATCCTTATTTAGATATTGAAAAGATTAGATATCATATTAGCTTAAAAGAACTCGAGCTTGCTAGTGAAATTGGACAAAGACTCTGGGAAAAAGAATATGATGATTTATATATAAAATATTATCTTGCCTTATTAACAATGGAGTTAGGAGAATTTGAAAAAGCATATATAGAAGCTAAAGACCTTTTAAATAAATTTTCTGGTCATTATGGAGCAAGGAAAATTATTTATAGATATTATTTTGAAAAGGGAGAGTATAAAAAGGCAAAAGATAAGCTACTTGATTTACTTGAAGAATGGAGCTATGACCAAAGTTTAATAGAAGAATTGAAAAAAGTAAATGATTATTTAATAAAAATCTATAAAGAGAAGATGCTTGAAGAACCAGATAACAAAAAGATAAAACTCGAATTAGGCTGGAGTTTATTTCAGAATAATTTATATCAAGAATGCTTATCTATATTAGAGCATTTAGAACTAGATGATAAGATTTATTATGAATATTATAATTTGCTGACACGTACTTACATGGTAATGGAGGATTATGAAAAGGCATATCCTTGTGCAAAAATCTGGTTGGAAGAAATACTTAAAGCAAAAGATAAAGTTAAAGATGAAGAGAATATTTGTGATGAAGATAAAAAAATAGTTAGAAGATTACCTCTTGCTTATTATTTTATTGCAAAATGTTATTATAGTTTTGCTCAGACTAAAAAAGACGAAAGTTATATTGATAAATGTATGGAGTATTTTGATTTAGCTATAGAAACAGAGACAGATGTAGCTGATTTACTAAGATTTTTATTAGAAAAGGCTCAAATGTATTTAGAACTTGGAAAAAATGAACTTTGTATAGATGTATGTGATAAGATAATAGCTATGGACAGCAATTACTTCCCAGCATATGTACATAGGCAAGAAGCCTTTTACAATTTGAAGATGGGGAAGGAAGTTATCGATGATTTTTATAGGGCAGTAGAAATTTATAATGGATATCCAAGGCTTTATATATTAGCAGTTAATGTGTTAATAGCATTTGAAAGATATGATGAAGCAAAAAGTGTTATTGACAGAGCTAAAGAAGCAAATCTTGAAAGCAACGAACTTAAATATCAGGAATTAAGGTTAAAAAGAATTTTATCAACTACAGATGATGAAAGAAAAGAACTTGCTGATAAAATAAAAAAATTATATGATAAAGTTCAAGAAGAAAAAGGGGATTTGGAAGATACCTCAATCTTATTGCATGAATTGGCTCTTTGTTATAATAATATGAATGAATATGAATTGGCACTTAAAACAATAGAAGAAAAATTAAAGATTAATGATAGTATTGATAGTATTGAATTAAAAGCTGATATACTCTATTATCTTAAGAGATATAAAGATTCGATTAATGTCTTTAAAGAAATTATAAAGAGAGAACCACAATATCATCATGCATATTATGCAATAGGATTTTGTTACGAAAAGCTCAATGATGATAAAAAGGCTCTTGATAATTTTTTAAAAGCTCTTGAATTGTACCCAGACCATCTTTATGTTAATAATAAAATTATGAATATTTACAGAAAGTGGTATAACAAATATTTTAATAAAGAGTATTATGATTTAGCTGTAAAACATGCAGAACGTCAAATAGAGTTACTTCCGAATTGTTATTATTATAACGAATTAGGTCTGATATATTCTGATGGATATGAATTAGAAACTGCCATAGATGCATTCAAGAAAGCTATTGAATATGATGAAGAGGACATGTATCCTTATAACAATGCAGGATGGGCATATAAAGTACTTGGAAATTTTGATGAGGCCTATAAGTACTATAAATTAGCCCTTGAACACCGTACCAATGATGACTTTATTACCCATAGAAATTTGGCTACTTATTATAGAATTATGAGGGAATATGAAAAAGCTATTGAAATTTATGAAGAGATATTTGAAAAAACTAATAATAGTAACTTTCTTAAAAACATAGCGTATTTATATTTGCGGTTAAAAAACTGGGATAAGGCCATAGAATATTATCAACGTAAAAAAGAACTTGATAAGAGGTATGTATCTCAATACTGGTTAGATCTTGGTTATGTATATTCTTGTGCAGGTGATAGTGATAAAGCAATAAAATGTTATAAAAAGGGCATTGTTCAAGATGTAATAGGTTGCGAACCTTATAGGTATATGGGTGATCATATACTTTGGGTATTGGGTGACATTAAGAAGGCATTAAAATATTATAAAAAAGCATATATGTATTTTGAACATTATAAATACGATGATGTTTGTTTTGAGGATTTGACAGAATGTATACTATATATTTATAAATCTTTAGGAAAAGAAAAAAAGGCTGAAAAATACTTAGAAAACACTTATAACTATATTAAAAAGAAATACAAGAGTGTAGAAAATTGGCTAAATGACCCCAATAACCGTAAAGAAAGATTATATTATTTAGCTTCTTGGAATTATTTTATTGGTCAATATGAAAAAGCAAAGCATTATTTGGAGCTTATGAAAGAATGCTTAAATTGCGAAAGGTGTTCTTTGTCAAAGTGTGCCAACATGTACTTTTTAGAAGGACTGTTTCTAGAAGAAGAAAAATATTATTTAGCTGCATTAGAAAAATATCAGATTGCCTTAGAAATTGATGATACTGATATAAAATTTATAAGCAAAGTAAAAGAAATTAGAGAAAAAGTAGGAGAGAAGTAATTATGATTATTGGAATAGATTTAGGTACAACAAATAGTCTGGTTAGTTATTTTTCAGAAGACGGACCTGTAATAATCCCCAATCGTTTAGGGAAAAAACTTACTCCATCTATAGTGAGTATTGATGAAAATGAACAAGTGTATGTTGGTGAGACAGCTAGGGAACGGGCGATATTATATCCTGATACTTGTGCTTATGTATTCAAAAGAGATATGGGGACAAAAAAGCAATACACTTTAGGAGATAAGGTTTTTTTACCTGAGGAATTGTCTTCTTTTGTACTTCGTTCTTTAAAAGAAGATGCAGAAGTATATTTGGGAGAAGAAGTAACAGAAGCAATAATTAGTGTGCCGGCTTATTTCAATGACGCAAGGAGAAAGGCGACTAAAAGAGCTGGTGAATTAGCAGGCTTAAAGGTAGAACGCATCATTAGCGAGCCGACAGCTGCGGCTATAGCTTACGGCCTTTATCAAAGTAATAAAGATATGAGATTTTTGGTTTTTGATTTAGGCGGCGGGACTTTTGATGTATCTATTTTAGAACTTTTTAATAATATTTTAGAAGTACATGCAGTTGCTGGAGATAATTTTCTTGGGGGAGAAGACTTTACACAAGTACTAGTAGATATGTTTATGAAGGAAAATAATTTAAATGCAGAAGAGTTAGATTTAAAGACCTTAACACATATTATAAAACAAGCGGAAGAATGTAAGAAAAAATTTGCAATAGACAGAAATCCAGTAATGACATGCAATATAAATAAAGAAATAATTGAAATGAAAGTTGATATTGATAGATATGAAAAAAAATGTGAGAAACTTTTAGAGCGTATTAAACAACCAATAAAAAGAAGTTTATCTGATGCTAACTTAAAGCTCACAGACATAGATCAAGTAGTTATGATAGGGGGTTCAACAAAACTTCCTATTATACATAAAATGGTTACTAAACTTTTTAGGATAATACCTAATACGAGTGTTAATCCTGATGAAGCAGTTGCTTTAGGAGCAGCAATCCAGGGAGCAATGAAAGAAAGAAATCAGGCTGTTAAAGAAGTAATTTTAACAGATGTATGTCCTTTTACCTTAGGAACTGAAGTAGTAAGAGAAATTGAAGAAAATCGATATGAATCCGGTTATTATTGTCCCATAATTGAACGTAATACAGTTATTCCTGCTAGTAGAACTGAAAGGCTATGTACCACTTATGATAATCAAACATCAATAAGGATAAAAGTTCTTCAAGGAGAAAGCCGTTTTGCAGCTAACAATATTTTAATTGGAGAATTAACCATAGAGGTTCCTAAGAGCAAAGCAGGAGAAGAATCTGTAGATGTCACTTATACATATGATATTAACTCGATATTAGAAGTTGAAGTTCAAGTTGTATCTACAGGAAAGAAAAAAAGAATGATAATAAAAGGTCAAGATGTAGATATGACAGATGAAGAAATAGAAAGACGTATGCAAGAATTGGCATATCTAAAGATACATCCAAGAGAAGAAGAAGCTAATAAGCTATTATTATTAAAGGCAGAAAGGCTTTATGAAGAAAGCATAGGAGATAGGAGAAGACGCTTAGAATATGAACTTCTAAAATTTGACGCTGCTCTTAATAGTAGAGATAAAGCAAGAATAGAAGAAGGCCGAGAAAGACTTCAAGCTATTTTAGATAAAATGATTGGCGAAAATGACTTTTAAAAACAATACAGAAATTATTTCTGTATTGTTTTTTTTCTACTATTTAAATTAATTTGATTATTTTATTATTAAAGTATAAGATATTATTATATAGAAAAATATATGAAAGCGGTGGAAAAGATGATTAAAGAATTCAAAATAAATAAATATGCAATTAGAGATAATTATTTAAAAGATAAATATAAAAGTGCTAAGAAAATGCTAACTCTATTAGCTATTATTTTTCCAGCAATTGTAACATTACTTATTGGAGTAGGAATAGCCTTAATTTTATTTGCGGATGAGAGTTCAGATTTTCTTTTTGAACAATATGGTAATAATATTATGATTTATATGGCATTATATTTAGTTACAGTTTTTTTTAGAGCACTCTTTTTTGGCTTTGTAATTAAGTTTATTTCTCAATTTGTTTATAAAAAAAATTTAGCAAAAAGAGATAGGGAAAATTTTAGATATTTTAATTGTGATGTCGGCAGAAGGGAAAATATAAAAACATTTTTAACTGATACAAGCATAATTTATAATTATGATAAATACAACAATAACAATGGTGGTAATAACACTTATTTGATAAATAGTATAGAGCTCGAAATTAAATATACTGATGTTGAAAGGATAGTACGGACTACTATTGATGATGTATTACATATTTATTGTAATTATAAAGAAGAAACAGACAAAAATATTATTGAAGGAAAAGGCTGGTATCATTTCCCATTAATATTTTGTGAAAACAATTCTTTTGTTAATACATTAGTTGAAAAGACCGGTAAAAGTTGCGAGATAATTGAACATGAAAGATATTCATTAAATTAATAATTACTAGATTTAAATTTTTGTAGTTAAGCTTATAATAGGGGGGTAGATATGGCAAAGTTTTATTATTATAACCCTAAATTGTTAAAGAAAAAAGTAAAACAATCTAAAGAAAGTAAAAAAGCAAGTATAAGAGCTTTTATATCTACTATTTTAATGATTGTATTAGCTCTTGTAGCTACATATTTTATAAGTAAAAATATGCTAATCAATGATAGTGACGAAAGTATTATTTCTTTAGTTATAATAAATATAATTATTTTTATAGCATCATTTGGTGTAGTTGCTTTGTTATGGCTCTTATTACGTCTTATAGTAGCAATTATTAAAAGTATTCTTTACAAAATTTTAAGGATTGAAAGAGAATCAGAACCAGAAGAAATGCAGTCATATTATACAAATAATTTCAGTTGGAAGAGTAAAATAAAGCTATTGTTATCAGATGATAAAATTATTATTTGGTATGAGTACTTTGATGGGCCAGGAGATATGGGAAGCCTTGCTTATGGTATGGATACTATATATTATTCTGACATAAAAAGAATAGTATATAGTTTAGCAGATCATTATTTACATTTAGATTGTAAATATACTTTTAATCAAACTTCAAGGGATTATGATAGAATTTATACTACACATACCTTTGAGGAGTGGTATAATTTTTGTTTGCTCTTTGAAGATGATCTGGAATTATTGAACACAATATCATTAAAATCCAATCTACAAATTGAAAATATAAACGATGAAAAGTATAATTTATAATATATTATAAAGAGCTATAGTTAATAAGCAAACAAATATCTAAAAAGTCTAAAAATAAAAACATATGCTAATTTCCTTATCTTCATTGACAAAGCAAACTTGCCGTGATATCATTATGGAGACAATTAATAGGACAATAAATTAGAAATTTTCTTGAACGCATATTGACCTTTAAATTGGTCCTGTGAGGCCGGAAAGGAAGAGTGAAGATGCGAGACATCGGTGCGTTTTTTTATTATGTAAAAAAAGTAGTTAATAAGTTTGTTAATTATGAAAAAAGCGGGGTAGAAGTAGCTTTTGTTTTAGATTTTCTACCTGGCTTCATATTTTCATTTTTAGATATTTCCAATAAAGCAATAAGGAGAATAAATTATTCTCTTTATTGCTTTTTTTAATGGAATAATAAAAAGGAGGAAATGAATTATGTTAGAAAATAAGGATTTATTAGGAATTAAGAATTTAAGTCCTTTCGAAATTCTGTCAATTATCCATACGGCAGAAAAGATGAAGTTAAGGATTAATAATAAAAAGTTAAGAGAAAATACTCTTGAAAATTATAATATGGTAACACTTTTTTATGAAAATAGTACAAGAACAAAAATGTCTTTTACTATGGCAGGAAAATATACAGGAGCCAGAGTTACTGATTTAGGTGTTGCAACTAGTAGTGTTAATAAAGGTGAAAGTTTAGTAGATACAGGAGTTACCTTAGACCAAATGGGTTTTGATATAATGGTTATCCGTCATAGTATGACAGGGACAGCTAACCTATTAGCTAGAAATGTAAATGCTTCTGTAATAAATGCAGGGGATGGAATAAATGAACACCCTACCCAAGCCTTATTAGATCTCTTTACTATATATGAAAAGAAAAAGAATTTTAAAGATTTAAAAGTAGCAATCATTGGAGATATAGCTCATAGTCGGGTAGCAAGAAGTAATATTTTTGGGCTTAAGAAATTAGGAGCTGAAGTAGTAGTGTGTGGTCCAGCTACTTTAATTGATAAAAACATCGAATGTCTTGGGGCAAAGGTAACAACAGATCTAAAAGAAGCTCTAAAAGATGCAGATGTAGTAATGGGATTACGTATTCAATTGGAAAGACAAAAAGGAGGGCTCTTTCCTGACCTTAGAGAATATAGTCAAATTTTTGGAGTTAATAAAGATTTAATGAAATATGCAAAAGAAGATGCGATACTCTTACATCCTGGACCTGTTAACAGAGGGGTTGAATTAAGTACAGATATTATTGATGGAGAACAATCTCTTATTAATGAACAGGTAAAAAACGGAGTTGCAGTTAGAATGGCAATTATAGATTTATTGATTGAAAGGAGAAAGAAAGATGAGGTTACTAATACAAAATGGTCGGCTTCTGAATCCTTTATCCAAGATAGATGGGAAAAAAGATATACTGGTTGAGGATGGAATTATAATAGCAATTGAAGATAAGATAGAGGAAAAGGCAGACAAAGTAATAGATGCCCAAGGTCTTTGGGTTAGCCCAGGTTTTATAGATGTTCATGTTCATTTAAGAGAACCTGGTTATGAATATAAAGAAACAATAAAAACAGGAAGTATGGCGGCAGCTAAAGGAGGATTTACTACTATATGCTGTATGCCCAATACAAATCCAGTAGTTGATAACGAAATTCTAGTAGAATATATAAAAATGAAAGCAGAAAGAGAAGCAGTGGTAAATGTGCTTCCTATTGGCAGTATTACTAAAGGGCAAAAGGGAGAAGAACTTTCAAACATTGGCTTGATGGCACAAGCTGGTATATGCGCCATAAGCGAAGACGGAAAATCCGTTGAAAATGCAGGTCTTCTTAAGAAAGCTATGAAATATGCAAGTATGTTTAATCTCCCAGTTTTTTCTCACTGTGAAGATATGAGTCTTGTTGGAGGCGGTGTTATGAATGCAGGAGAAATGGCTCAAAGAATAGGGATGAAAGGCATAAGTGCTGATTCAGAAGAAGTGATTGTAGCAAGAGATATTATTTTAGCTCGTAGTACAGGGGTAAAGCTACACATTTGCCATATTAGTACAGAGGGTAGTGTTCAGTTAATTAGAGAAGCAAAATTGCGGGGAGAAAAAGTTACTGCTGAAGTTTGTCCACATCATTTTTCTCTAACAGATGAAGCAGTGGAAGGATATGATGCTAATACCAAAATGAATCCACCTCTTAGGGCTAAAAAAGATGTAGAAAGTATTAAAAAGGCCCTAAAAGATAATATTATTGAAATCATTGCAACAGACCATGCACCCCACCATATAGATGAAAAAAATTGTGAATATGATAAGGCTGCCTTTGGAATTGTAGGTTTAGAGACAGCTTTAGCCTTAGGAATCACTCATTTAGTGGAAGAAGATATAATAAGTCCATTAGAATTAATAGAAAAAATGAGTACAAATCCTGCAAAACTTTTAGGAATAGATAAAGGTTCATTAGAAGTTGGAAAGGTTGCAGACATAACCATAGTTGATCCTAATGAAGAATACCTAATTGATGCAAATTCTTTTGTTTCCAAGAGTAAAAACACTCCTTTTAATGGTCACAAAGTTAAAGGGAAAGTTAAATATACAATTGTAGCTGGCAAAATAGTTGTTGATAATGGAGAGTTAATGGATTAGAAGGGAAGGATAAGAGTGATTGACAGATTAATAAATCAAATAGAAACTAAAGAAAATCCTACAGTAGTAGGTTTGGATCCAAGGTTAGATATGATACCAACTTTTATAAAAGAAGAAGCTTATGAAAAGTGGGGGAAAACTCCTAAGGCAGTAGCAGAGGCTTTTCTAAAATTTAATAAAACAATTATTGATGAGATATATGACTTTGTGCCTGCTGTTAAACCTCAAGTAGCTATGTACGAGCAATTTGGACCTGAAGGAATACAAGCTTATATTGATACAATTAAATATGCTAAAGAAAAGGGACTTATAATAATTGGGGATGTTAAAAGAAGTGATATTGCTTCAACTGCACAGGCGTATGCTGATGGTCATATAGGAAGGGTTAAAGTAGAAGATGAAAGCTTTGAAGTTTATCATGAAGATAGTATTACCCTTAATCCTTATTTAGGCTATGATTCAATAGAGCCATATATAAAACATTGTAAAGATTATGATAAAGGTTTATTTATTTTAGTTAAAACTTCTAATCCTAATAGTGGAGAAATTCAAGATTTAGAAGTTGGAAAGGAAAAATTATACGAAAGAGTTGGTAAACTGGTTTCTAACTGGGGAGAAGAAGTAATGGGAAAAAGAGGCTACAGTCATGTAGGAGCAGTTGTTGGTGCTACTCACCCAGAACAAGCTAAAAGACTTAGAGAACTTATGCCTCATACATTTTTCTTAGTACCTGGTTATGGAGCTCAGGGTGGAACAGCAAAAGACTTGGCAGTTTGTTTTGACAAAAATGGATTAGGAGCAATCGTAAATTCATCCAGAGGGATTATTGGAGCTTATAAGTTAGAAAAATATAAAAAAGATTTTACTGAAAAAGAATTTGCTCTTGCTTCAAAGCAAGCAGTATTAGATATGAAAAAAGATTTGCAGGGGGCATTAGCATGAAAGCAACATTGATATTGGAGGATGGAACAATATTTAATGGAACTGCCTTTGGATATATAAAGGAAACTATCGGAGAAGTTGTATTTAATACAGAAATGACAGGATATCAAGAAGTATTGACAGATCCTTCTTACTATGGACAAATTGTAACCATGACTTATCCTCTTATAGGTAATTACGGTATCAATTTAGAAGACATGGAATCCCAAAATGTAAAAGTAAGAGGTCTTATTGTTAGAGAAAAGGCAGACTTTCCTAATAACTGGCGTTGTGAAATGGAATTGGATGGATTCTTAAAACAAAACAAGGTTATTGGAATAGAAGGCATAGATACAAGGGCACTAACAAGAAGTTTAAGAAATCACGGCAGTATGAGAGGGATTATTACTGTAAGAGAGCTTACAAAAAGCCAAATTGAGCAAAAAATAAACAGCTATCATAATATAAATGCAGTTGCTGAAGTAACAACAAAGGAAAAATATGAAATAGAAGGTACAGGACATCATATTGCAATTATAGATTATGGAATAAAACAAAGTATTATCAATTTTTTAAAGGAAAGAAATTGTTTTATGACTGTTTTCCCAGCAACCACAACTCCAGAAGAGCTTTTAAAAACAAATCCCGAGGGAATTCTTTTATCTAACGGACCTGGTAGTCCTTTAGATGTTCCGTGGGCAGTTGAAAATATCAAACAGTTAGTTGGTAAAAAACCTATATTAGCTATTGATTTAGGTTGTCAACTTTTAGCTAAAAGTCTTGGTGGTACTATAAAAAAATCAAAACATGGACACAGAGGAGCAAATCATCCTGTAAAAGATTTAAATACTAATAAAGTACTTATAACTGCTCAAAATCATTCTTACGACATAGTAGAGTTGCCAGAAAATGCAATAAAGACTCATGTAAATATAAATGATAATACAATTGAAGGTTTTGTCCATAAAGAATTGCCGCTTGTAGGGATTCAATTCTATCCCGGATATAGAGATATAGGCAATATTTATAACTGGTTTATCAATGCAATGGAAGGAGAAGCAGTATGCCAAGGGATAAAAGCATAAAAAAAGTAATGGTAATCGGTTCCGGTCCTATTGTAATAGGCCAGGCGGCAGAATTTGATTACTCCGGAACTCAAGCTTGTCAGGCTTTAAGAGAAGAAGGAGTGGAAGTTGTACTGATTAATAGTAATCCTGCAACTATTATGACAGACAAAGAAATTGCAGATAGTATTTATATAGAGCCTTTAACTACTGAAGTCATTGAAAGGATTATCCAAAAAGAAAGGCCAGACAGCTTGTTGGCAGGGATGGGAGGTCAGACAGGATTAAACCTGGCTGTAGAACTTTATGATAAAGGAATCCTTGATAAATATGGGGTTAAAATTATTGGAACCTCTATAGAATCTATAAAAGAAGGGGAAGACAGAGAAGGTTTTAAGAACTTAATGGAAAGAATTGGTCAACCCTTAGTTGAAAGTGAAATTGTCACCAATATAGAAGACGGGATAAAATTTGCTGATAAAATAGGATACCCTTTAATTGTTCGTCCTGCTTATACCTTGGGGGGTACAGGAGGGGGAATAGCCAATAATTTAGAGGAATTAAAAGAAATATTAGGTCATGGCTTACATTTAAGCCGAGTAGGCCAAGTACTTCTTGAAAGAAGTATTAAAGGCTGGAAAGAAATAGAGTATGAAGTTATTAGAGATGAAGATGGTAATAGTATCGTTGTATGTAATATGGAAAATATCGATCCTGTAGGAGTACATACAGGTGATAGTATAGTAGTTGCTCCAAGTCAAACATTATCAGATAAAGAAAATAAAATGTTAAGGGATGCGGCCCTAGATATTATTGATGCAGTTGGAATTAAGGGTGGCTGTAATGTACAATTTGCCCTTAATCCCGAAAGCTTTGAATATGCAGTTATAGAAATTAATCCTAGAGTTAGCCGTTCTTCTGCCCTTGCTTCAAAAGCTACAGGTTATCCAATTGCAAAGGTAGCAACAAAAATTGCTTTAGGATATAGATTAGATGAGATTAAAAATACTGTAACAGGCAAGACTTATGCTTGTTCTGAACCTACCCTGGACTATGTTGTTATAAAAATACCAAAGTGGCCTTTTGATAAATTCCATGGTGCTAAACGTTCTCTTGGAACTAAAATGATGGCAACAGGGGAAGTAATGGCTATAGGAAATAATTTTGAAGCTGCCCTTTTAAAAGGAATTCGTTCCTTGGAAATAGGTCAGTATTCTTTAAATAAAAAATCATCTTCAAAAAGAAATTTAGATGAATTAAAGCAAAGGGTTCAAGTTCCTGATGATGAAAGAATTTTTGATTTAGCAGAAATGATAAGAAGAAGCTATCGTGTGGAAAAAGTGTGTAAAATTACTGGGATAGATCCCTTTTTTGTGGAAAAAATCAAGTGGATTGTTGAGCAAGAAGAAAACTTAAAGCAAATGAGGATTGAAGATTTAACTAGAGATTATCTTTATATGCTTAAGAAAAAAGGTTTTTCAGATAAAGGTATTGCAGATTTTATGGGGGTTAGTCCTCAGTTAATCTATAAGTTAAGGGAAGAATGGGGTATTAATCCTGTTTATAAAATGGTAGATACCTGTGCAGGTGAGTTTAATGCAGAATCACCCTATTATTATTCAACTTATGATGAATATGATGAAGTGGAAGTATCCAATAAGAAAAAAGTAATGGTAATTGGTTCTGGACCTATTAGAATTGGACAAGGAATTGAATTTGACTATTGTTCTGTTCACAGTGTACTATCCTTAAAGAAAGCAGGATTAGAAACAATTATTGTAAACAATAATCCTGAAACAGTAAGTACAGACTTTAATATATCGGATAAATTATATTTTGAACCTTTAACAGAAGAAGATGTTTTAAATATAGTAGAAAAAGAAAAACCTGACGGTGTTGTTCTTCAATTTGGAGGACAAACTGCAATTAAACTAGCAAAATTTTTTAGAGAAATGAATATACCCATTTATGGAACAAAACCTGAACAAATTGACGCAGCAGAAGATAGAGAAAAATTTGATGCTCTATTAGAAGAACTAGGCATTAAAAGACCAAAAGGTAAGGCAGTATGGAGCCTTGAAGAAGGTTTAAAAGAAGCTGAAAATTTAGGTTATCCTGTACTGGTTCGTCCTTCATATGTTTTGGGGGGGCAAGGGATGGAAATAACCTATCATGAGGAAGAATTAAAACAGTATTTAGGAGAGGCTTTTGAAAGAGATTCAAAAAATCCCGTATTAATTGATAGATACTTAATTGGACGAGAAATTGAAGTTGATGCAATTTGTGATGGTAAGGATATATTAATACCTGGTATCATGGAGCATCTAGAAAGGGCTGGAGTACATTCAGGTGACAGTATTACTATCTATCCAAGTCAAAATGTATCACAAGAGATAAAAGAAAAAATATTAGATTATACCAAAAGAGTTTCCCTTGCTTTAAATGTTATAGGGATGGTAAATATTCAGTTTATTGAATTTGAAAATGAATTATATATAATAGAAGTTAATCCTCGTTCAAGCCGTACAGTGCCATATATTAGTAAGGTAACAGGAGTGCCAGTTATTGATATTGCAACAAGGGTAATGTTAGGAGAAAATTTAAGAGACTTGGGTTATGGTACAGATATTTATAAGGAAGCAGAATTAATAGCAGTTAAAGTTCCTATATTTTCAACAGAAAAGCTTCCAAGGGTAGAGGTGAGCTTAGGTCCAGAAATGCGTTCTACAGGAGAAGTTCTAGGAGTTGGCAGAACTCTTAATGAAGCTTTATATAAGGGCTTTTTAGCAGCAGGTGGGAAAATTCCTAAAGGAAATGGTACCATTCTTGCAACTATTAAACCCTATGACCAAAAAGAATTTTTACCTATAGCGAAGGCTTTTGTAGAATACGGATACCGCTTTGTAGCAACAGAAGGAACAGCAAAATTATTAGAAAAAGAAAATATTCCAGTTTCTGAAGTTAAAAAGATTAGTGAAGGAGTTCCTAATATATTAGATATTATAAGAAGCGGTATGATTGATATAGTTATTAATACGCCAACTAAAGGTAATGATTCTAAAAGAGATGGATTTAGAATAAGAAGAGCAGCCATTGAAGCTTCTGTTGATTTGTTTACTTCTTTAGATACTGTTAAGGCTCTGCTTATGGTTATGGATTCTAAGATTGATTTTAAAGATATTGATGTATATAACTTAGGAGGAAGTCATGAAGGAAATTAAAAATGCTCTTGTAGTTGACAATAAATTAATATCGCCAAACATATACAGTATGACTTTAGATATAAAAGATATTGCCCAAAAAGCAAAGGCAGGCCAATTTGTAAACTTATATTGCAAGGCAGAGTCAAGGCTTTTACCAAGACCTATAAGTATTTGTGAAATAGATAAAGAAAAAGGCAGAATAGTTCTTGTTTATGGAGTAGTTGGAAAAGGGACAGAGGAATTTGGTAATATCAAAAGAGGAGAAAGTATAGAAGTATTAGGGCCTTTAGGTAATGGCTTTATGATTGATGAGACAAAAAGAAAAAATATAATTGTAGGAGGAGGCTTAGGAACTCCTCCATTAGTAGAGCTTGTCAAGCATTTAAAAGGTGAAGTAGATGTATATTTAGGCTTTAGAAGTCAAGCTATGCTAATAGAAGAATTCGAAAAAATTGGAGCAAGGGTTCACATAGCTACAGATGACGGCTTGGAAGGCTTTAAGGGAAATGTTTTAGAACTTCTAAAAAACAATAATGCAGTTGGGGATATTATATACAGTTGTGGCCCTAAACCAATGTTAAAAGCTGTTGCAGGATGGGCAAAAAATAATAATATTCCTATGCAAGTATCCTTAGAAGAAAGAATGGCATGTGGTATAGGGGCTTGTGTAGGCTGTGTATGTAAAGTTAAAGAAAAAGATGAACAGGACTGGCAGCATAAAAAGGTCTGCAAAGACGGTCCAGTATTTTGGAGTGATGAGGTGGTATGGGATGAATAAAGAAAATCTTAATCTTAAAGTTGATATTGCAGGAGTAGAATTAAAAAATCCCATCACCACAGCTTCTGGGACTTTTGGCTCTGGTAGGGAATATGGAGAATTTATAGATCTTAATCAATTAGGAGCAGTGACAGTAAAAGGAGTGTCCAGTATTCCATGGAAAGGAAATCCTGCTCCAAGAATTGCAGAAACCTATGGTGGTATGTTAAATAGCGTAGGTTTGCAAAATCCTGGTGTAGAAGAATTTATAAAAAATGATATTCCTTTTCTTCGCCAATATGACACAAAAATTATAGTAAATGTTGCTGGTAAGTCTATACCAGAATATTGCGAGGTAGTAGAAAGATTATCTAGTGCAGATATTGATTTAATTGAGCTTAATATTTCTTGTCCTAATGTAAAAGAAGGTGGAGTAACCTTTGGAACTGATGTAAAAATGGCACATAAAGTTACCAAAGAAGTAAAACGTTACGCAAAACAACCCCTTATAGTTAAATTAAGTCCAAATGTAACGGACATTACAGAAATAGCAAGGGCAGTAGTAGAAGGGGGAGCAGATGCCATATCACTTATTAATACTTTGCTTGGAATGGCAATAGATATCCATAAAAGAAAACCTATTCTTGCTAATGTTGTAGGTGGCTTTTCTGGGCCAGCCATAAAGCCCGTTGCTCTTAGAATGGTTTATCAAGTAGCTAAGGCAGTATCTGTACCCATAATTGGGATGGGAGGTATAGCAACAGGAGAAGATGCTATAGAATTTTTATTAGCTGGGGCTAAGGCAGTAGCTGTAGGCACTGCTAATTTTAGAAATCCAAGGGCAAGCATAGATGTACTAGAAGGTATTAAAGAATACATGAAACTTTATGGTATAAAGTCTTTAGATGAAATTCGAGCTATTATTTAATATGCTTTTATAAAGAATAATATATAATGATGGAGGATTATAGATGTTAAGTAAAGACCGAGTTATAGAAATTTTTAAAGAAACAGAAGTTTTACTTGAAGGTCATTTTCAATTAACTTCAGGAAGACACAGTAATCAATATATGCAGTGTGCAAAAATTTTACAATATCCAAATTATGCTGAAGAAATTGCAAAAGGTTTAGCAGAAGAATTTAAAGATGACAATATAGATATGGTTGTAGGGCCTGCTATGGGTGGAATTATTATAGCCTATGAATTAGCAAGACAATTAAAATGTAAAAACTTATTTGCAGAAAGAGAAGATGGAAAAATGACCTTAAGAAGGGGCTTTACTATTCCAAAAGGAACTAGAGTACTTGTAGCAGAAGATGTTATTACAACTGGAGGTTCTGTCATGGAAGTTATAGATATAGTTAAAGAACAAGGTGGAGAATTGGCAGGAGTAGCTGTTTTAGTAGATAGGAGCAATGGAAAAGTTGATTTTGGGACAAAACTTAGAGCAGCTTTAACTGTAGATGTAGTGTCTTATGAAGCAGAAGAATGTCCAATTTGTAAAGAAGGAAAGATGGCTTTAATAAAGCCTGGAAGTCGAAAAATAAAATAATAATTTTTATTAAGGATTGCCTATTGGTAATCCTTAATTTATTTGCAAAAAAATGCTTAGAATACCATGTCTATAAAAATAATTATTAGCATATAATAATTTAAAAATACAAAGCTTTTTTAGGAGTAGAATATTAAATGGAAAAATTTTTTGGAGAAAACTATACAGGAGAGCCTTTCGAAATTTTTTCAACTGCCCATATTAATGCTATTTCGGTAATATTTTTTTGCTGTATCATGATTTATTTATTTAATAATAAATTAAAAAAAGAAAAAGTTAACCTTTATTTTAGATATAGCTTTGCACTTATTTTAATTTTTGTAAAAATAATTTATTATATATGGCTTTATGTTAATAATTTATGGTCTTTTTCAGAGGGCTTACCTCTACATCTATGTGAAGCTGCGGTTATATTATCTATTATCTTATTATTGAGTAAGTCTTATTTCTTATATGAGTTTTTATATTTTTGGACGATTTGCGGAGTTTTGTCAGCAATAATTACACCAGAACTTAATGGCTATAATTCACATCATTTTATATTTTATCATTTTTTTATCAGTCATGGACTTGTTGTCATGGCAATTATGTTTATGACTTTTGTTAATGGATATCAGCCTAGGGCATTTTCTATATTAAAAAGTATGTTAATAAGTAATGTGTATATGTTTTTTGTTGCTATAGTCAATATTTTGACGGGAGGGAATTATCTTTTTATTTGCAAGAAGCCTAAGGTTCCTAGTATTATGGATTTTTTAGGCCCTTGGCCTTGGTATATATTTTCTTTAGAGTTAGTGGCTTTAGTTGGATTTAGCATTGCTTATTTACCATTTAAAATTAGATTAAAATTAAAAAAGTCACATGCCAAAAAGGACATGTGATTTTTCATATTTTTTTCTGAAATTAATTGGACAAGATATTATTCTTTTTTATCGTTAGATATTGATTTTCTATGTCAAACAGTAATCTTAAAATAAAATAATTAGTGAATATTTAAATAAAAAATGATATAAATAATAATGGCTAAAATAATACAATAATCTTAATTATTTATAAAAAATTTGTTATAATGGTAAAGTACATTAAAATTTGACATGGAGTGATGAGTTTTGGCAGCTTTTAAAGACATGACATTTAAAGAAAAAATTGAACACATTATATACTATTATAAATGGCATATTATTTTTGGGATTGTGATTTTAGTTTTTTCAATCAATATCTTTCAAAGTATTCTAGAAGCAGATAAAAACATCCCTTTAATGACTTTTTCTTTACAGGGTGGGGAATTTGTAGATTATCAGAAAAAAGAGGATTGGGAAAAGAAGTTTTCTGAAAAAATAGTTAAGGAAGAAGATATAGGAAGAACAGTTAGAGTTGATTTTTATCCTATTAACACAGAAGAACCTAATGAAGCTACTAATATAAGTATTCAAAAACTTGCAACTTATTCTGCTGTAGGAGAGTTGGATATCATCTGTTTGAATGAAGATTATTATATAGAACAAATGAAAATTGGAGCATTTTTGCCTATAGATACAATAGATAAATTATCGTCTGTGATTGAGGAAAACAAGGACAAGATTGTAACATATGTATTAGAAGATGGCCAAAAAGAAAGTCATATTTATGGAATTAGAGCAGATGACATTAAAATTTTTAAAGAACTTGAATATGATGTGACAGGAAAAATAATAGGAATTTCTTCTGGCACTAAGAGAATTGATTACACTGTTGAAGCTTTTAAGCTTGTATTTGAATAATAATTGTTTAATATTATAAAATAGGTACTAAATATTCATTTTAATATATAGAGGTGGAAATATGACATTTGTATTATTAAATCAAACTATTGGAATTATTGGTGGTGGACAATTAGGAAAGATGATGTTGCTTGAAGCTAAGAAAATGGGCTTTTATGCAGTTATTCTTGATCCAACTTTTAATTGTCCTGCTCATAGTTTAGCAGATGAGCATATTGTAGCAGCTTTTGATGATGAGGTTGCTATTAGGAAACTGGCTGACAGAGTAGACGTTATAACATATGAATTTGAGCATATTGGAGTTCAAGTATTAAAGGATTTAGAAGAAAAGGGACATACAATATATCCTACTCCTAAGAGTCTTGAAATTATTCAAAATAAATATAAACAAAAGGAATTATTAAAGAAAAAGAGAATACCAGTTCCTGATTTTATTTATGTTTCAAATATAAATGACATGAAAGAAGCAGGTGAAAGATTTGGTTATCCCTTTATACTAAAAAGCTGCACAGGGGGATATGACGGAAAAGGAAATATGGTTGTTAATAGCCCTGAGGATATTCAATTTGCTTTTGAAAGTCTTGGCGGAGAAAAAGAAGAATTAATGGCAGAGGAATATATTCACTTCACAAAAGAAATATCCGTTTTGGCTTGTAGGGGAATAGATGGCGAAATTGCAGTTTATCCTGTAGGTGAAAATATACACAAAGATAATATATTAATAAAGACTATGGTTCCTGCACAAATAACAAAAACCCTAACCAATCGGGGTATGACTTTGGCTAATAGGGTTATGAAAGTCTTTGAAGGGGTAGGCATGTTTTGTGTTGAAATGTTTGTAACAGAAGATAAAAAGTTATTAGTTAATGAAGTTGCTCCAAGGCCTCATAATTCAGGACATTATTCTATTGAAGGTTGTGTGACTTCTCAATTTGAACAACATATACGAGCAATTACTGGTATTCCTTTAGGAGATACTGCTCTTATTCATCCAACCGTTATGAGAAACATCTTAGGAGAAGAAGAAGGAATAGGTATAGCTGAAGTTTGTGGAGTAAAGGAAGCATTAAGTATAGATGGAGTTTCTTTGCATATTTACGGAAAGGAAAAAACTAGCCCAAAAAGAAAAATGGGACATATAACAGCTGTTGCAGAAACTTTGGAAGAAGCAATAGAAAAAGCCGATAAAGCAGCAGAGTTCGTAAAAGTATATCCGTCAAACTATAAGTAGAAAGGATTGGAAGCATGATTGAAGTTGGAATAATTATGGGAAGTGATTCTGATCTTCCAGTTATGATTGAAGCAGCTAGAATTTTAGATGAATTTAATATTAAATATGAGCTTACTATTGTATCTGCTCACAGGACACCTCAAAGATTATATGAATATGCAAAAACTGCAAAAGAAAAAGGCTTAAAAGTAATAATTGCAGGAGCAGGAGGAGCAGCACATCTTCCAGGTATGGTTGCTTCTATTACTACTGTTCCAGTTATAGGTGTTCCAGTTAAGACTTCTACATTAAGTGGTGTTGATTCTTTATATTCAATTGTACAAATGCCTCCAGGAATTCCTGTAGCAACTGTTGCCATAAATGGTGCAAAGAATGCAGGAATATTGGCTGCTCAAATTATTGGCTCTTTTGATTTGGAAGTTGGAAAAAAAGTAGAAGAATATAAAGAAAGTCTAAAAAATATGGTTGAAGAAAAAGCTGAGGAGCTAGAAAAAATAGGTGGAGAGGAATATTTATCAAAAATGAAAAAATAAATCCGAACGTTTTTACAATAATTTAAGATAAAATTCGCGATTGATATTGACAGCAATTATTAGCTATGGTACAAATATAGATATCAAATTAATACTCATATATACTCAATAATATGGTTTGAGTGTCTCTACCAGGAAACCGTAAATTTCCTGACTATGGGTGGAAGTGTCTAAAAGAAATGTTCGATGGCAACAATATTTCAAAGGAATAAATTTGGACAGATTTCATGCATATGGAATCTGTTTTTAATTATTTTTACAAAAAATAGACATCATGGATAATTTGAGCATAAGGTAAAAAATCTTATTAAGAAATCTAGCTACTCATTTTTTTGAAAGGAGCTATATTATGCATCAGGAATTTGTAGATGATAAGTTTCATGATGAATGTGGTGTCTTTGGTATCTATAACAGTAATAACTGGAATACAGCAGAAATGACTTATTTCGGATTATATGCATTACAACATCGGGGACAAGAAAGTGCAGGAATTGCTATTAACGATAACGGAACTATTATTTATCACAAAGAAATGGGAATGGTATCGGAAGTATTTGATGATGTGATTCTTAGCCATTTACATGGCAAAATGTCAATTGGACATGTAAGAGCTACTATATCTGGAGAAAGTCAAAGAGAAAATGCCCAACCTTTAGTGCTAAAATATACTAAGGGACATATGGCACTTGCTCATAATGGAAGTTTGATAAATGCAAATAAAATAAGAAATGATTTGGAAGAAAGGGGATTTTTATTTCAATCTTATAGTGATGCAGAGGTTATTGCAGCTCTTCTTTCAAGTGAAAGAATTAAACATCACAGTATAGAAGAGTCATTGGTTGAGGTAATGAAACAAATTAAGGGCTCTTATTCTCTTTTAATTATGACTCCTCACAAATTAATTGCAGCTAGGGATCCATTAGGTATGAGACCTTTATGCATTGGAAAGAAAGATGATTCCTATATCTTTTCTTCTGAAACAGCAGCTCTTGAAACAGTAGGTGCAAAATTTATTAGAGATGTAAAGCCTGGGGAAATTGTAATTGCTAATGAAGAAGGTATGAAATCCATACAAACTGAAGCACCTAAAGAATCTAAAATGTGTATTTTTGAGTTTGTTTATTTTGCAAGACCAGATAGTATTATTGACGGAGCCTATGTATATGAGGCGAGATTAGAAGCTGGTAAAATCCTTGCAAAAGAACAACCTGTAGATGCAGATTTGGTTATAGGGGTACCAGATTCTGGGCTTACTGCTGCGATAGGTTATGCAAGAGAAAGTGGAATTCCCTATGGGGATGGGCTAATGAAAAACAGATATATCGGAAGAACTTTCATACAACCTAGTCAAGAAATGAGAGAGCAAGCCGTAAGATTAAAATTAAATCCTTTTAAAAGTCAAGTTGAAGGTAAAAGAATTATTATGATAGATGATTCTATAGTAAGGGGAACAACTAGTAAGAGAATTGTTAAAATGCTAAAAGATGCAGGAGCCAAAGAAGTTCATATTAGAATAAGTTCTCCACCTGTGTATTACCCATGTTATTTTGGAATTGATACTCCACACAGGAAAAATCTAATTGCAAATCATTATTCCATAGAAGAAATAGCCAAGTTAATAGGTGCTGACAGCCTTGCCTTTTTATCCATTGAAGGTCTTAAGAAAACACCTATTGGAGCTAAATGTGGTTTTTGTACTGCTTGTTTTGACGGAAATTATCCTATAAAAGTTGATAAGGAGGAAGAAAAATGAGTATGGATTATAAAAGTGCTGGTGTTGATGTAGAAGCAGGTTATGAAGCAGTTCGCTTAATGAAGGACTATGTAAAGAGTACTTACAGGCCTGAAGTATTAACGGATATTGGTGGTTTTGGAGGCTTATTTTCTATTGCAAAAAATAAAATGAAGGAGCCTGTTTTAGTTTCTGGTACAGATGGCGTTGGTACTAAGCTTAAGATAGCTTTTGTTACTGACAAACATGATACTATAGGCATAGATTGTGTTGCAATGTGTGCTAATGATGTTGCATGTTCTGGAGCAGAACCCCTGTTTTTCTTAGATTATATTGCGTGTGGCAAAAATATACCTAAGAAAATTGCTGAAATTGTTAAGGGAGTTGCAGAAGGTTGTAAACAAGCAGGAGCAGCATTAATAGGAGGAGAAACTGCAGAAATGCCAGGCTTTTATCCTGAAGATGAATATGATCTGGCAGGCTTTTGTGTAGGTATAGTTGATAAAGAAAAAATTATTGATGGAAGCAGAATTAAAAAAGGTGATATTTTAATTGGTTTAGCTTCAAGTGGAATTCATAGCAATGGATATTCTCTTATCAGGAAAATATTTAATCCCAACAAAGATAATGTTAATGAATATATAGAACTTTTAGGTTGTACTTTAGGTGAAGAACTATTAAAACCTACTAAGATATATGTAAATACTATTAATAAATTAAAAGAAGCTGTTGATATAAAAGGGATTAGTCATATTACAGGTGGAGGCTTTATTGAAAATATCCCTAGAGCATTTCCAAAGGGACTTGGAGCAAAAGTTTATGAAGGAACTTGGGAGATACTTCCCATCTTTAAATTAACTGAAGAACTTGGCAATGTCAGCAGAATGAGCATGTATAATACTTTTAATATGGGAATAGGAATGGTTATAATTATTGATGAAAGTGAAAAAGAAAAAGCCCTTTCTATACTTTCAAGTATTGGAGAAAAAGCTTATCTTATAGGAGAAGTTGTTGAAAGTGAGACAGGGGTGGAGATATGTACAAAATAGGGGTTTTGGTTTCTGGAGGAGGAACAAATCTTCAAGCAATAATAGATGCCATAGAAAATGGCAAAATTAAGAATGGTGAAATTGCAACGGTTGTAAGTAATAAAGCAGATGCATATGCCTTAAAAAGGGCTCAAAATCATCAGATAGAAGGAGTTTGTATCTCTCCAAAGGATTTTAATACAAAAGAGGAATTTACCGACAGCTTAATCAATCATTTTGAAGAAAGAAAAGTAGAACTTATAGTATTAGCAGGATATTTATTAGTATTAGATAAAAAATTTGTGAAGCATTTTGAAAATAGAATTATGAATATTCATCCGTCTTTAATTCCTTCTTTTTGTGGAGATGGATATTATGGACTTAAAGTTCATCAAGCTGCACTTGATAGGGGAGTTAAAATAACAGGGGCAACAGTTCATTTTGTAGATGAAGGAACAGATACTGGTCCAATTATTTTACAAAAAGCAGTTAATGTAAAAGCTGAAGATACTCCTCAAACCCTTCAAAAAAGGGTTATGGAAGAAGCAGAATGGGAAATATATCCTAAAGCAATTCGATTGTTTTGTGAAGATAAATTAATAGTAAAGGATAATAAAGTGATAATACTTAGTGATTAAGTAAATGGAGGTAAAGCTATGAAAGTATTAGTAGTTGGCGGAGGCGGAAGAGAGCATACAATAGTTTGGAAGCTAGCTCAAAGTAAAAAAATAAATAAAATTTTTTGTGCTCCTGGTAATGCAGGAATAGCCGAATTAGCTGAGTGTGTTGATATAAAAGCTACAGATATAGAAGCTTTAGCAGATTTTGCTCAAGATAAGGCAATTGATTTTACAATTGTCGGTATGGATGACCCTTTAATGCTTGGTATTGTTGATGTTTTCCAAGAAAGAGGACTTAAGATTTTTGGTCCTAGAAAAAATGCAGCTATTATTGAAGGCAGTAAGTCTTTTTCAAAGAACCTTATGAAAAAATACAATATCCCAACAGCCAATTATGAAGTATTTGATAATTCAGAGGATGCCATAGAATATCTAAAGACACAATCTTTTCCTATAGTAGTTAAAGCTGATGGCCTTGCTTTAGGTAAGGGTGTTTTAATTTGTAATACATATGAAGAAGCAAAAGAAGCTATTTATGAAATCATGGAAGAGAAAAAGTTTGGTGAAGCAGGAAATAGAGTAGTCATTGAAGAATTCTTAGTTGGACAAGAAGTTTCAGTATTATCTTTTTGTGATGGGGATACTATCGTACCCATGGTTAGTGCCCAAGACCATAAAAGAGCCTTAGACAATGATGAAGGTTTAAATACAGGAGGCATGGGAACTTTTTCTCCAAGTAGGATTTATACTCCCGAAATTCATGAGTATTGTATGGAAAAAGTCTATAAAGCTACTTTAGATGCCATGAAAAAAGAAGGAAGACCTTTTACGGGTATATTATTTTTTGGCCTTATGCTTACAGATGAGGGAGTTAAAGTATTAGAATATAATGCTAGATTTGGAGATCCTGAAGCTCAAGTTGTGCTTCCAAGATTAAAGGGAGATCTTTTAGAAGTACTTGAAGCCTGTGTTGATAAAAGACTTCATGAGTTAAAGGTAGAATGGGAAGATAATGCGGCAGTGTGTGTAGTATTAGCTTCAGGGGGATATCCACTTTCATATAAAAAGGGATATCCAATCTATGGATTAGATAAATTTAAAGATAATAATATAATTGTATTCCATGCGGGGACAGCAAAAGAAGGAGATAATATTGTTACTAACGGAGGAAGAGTGCTTGGAGTTACAGGGATTGCACAAAACCTTGATGAAGCAATTCGTACGGCTTACGAGGGAGTTGAAATGATTAGCTTTGAAAACATGCATTATAGAAAAGATATAGGGATAAAGTAATAATTAGTAATTATTAACTATTGCACTATTTTTATTTAGGAGTTATTATTAAATAGAAGTCTTATTAAAAATTTCTATAAATTTTTAAATTTTAAAACTACATATGGGTTATTGCTTATCTTGTGCTTGCTAGGAATAACATTAGGCTTATTTAGTTATACTATAAGAATTTAAAAGTGGGGAATTTAAATGTCATATAGTAGAAGGCTAGAGACACTAAAGGCAAGAATTGAGCAGACTAGGGAACACTTAAATGACTTAATTATTTTGGGAGAGGAAAGCATTTCTAGCAACGACGTAATGATAGTAAGTCAAGTATTAGATGACTTACTAGTAGAGTATCTTAAAGAATTAGATAAAGATGAAGTATGAAAGGGATTTCTACTAACTAATATTATCTGTTGTAGTTAATATTAGTTAGTAGATTTTTTTTGTTAATATAATATTTAAATACACGCAAGGGCTGTTTCTGCTTCTTGGACTAGTTCTTTTATTAATTCTTTAACAGAAACAATTTTATTTAATTTATACGTATTAGTACCTGCAAAGATTAATCCTTTATCAGTATCACCATTAACTGCTTTAATCAATGCTTGCGAAATACAATATGGAGTGGTGGCAGGATTGCAGGGTTTTAAACAATTATAACATCTGACAACTTTTTGATTAGCTTCTTCTAAAGATATTATTAATTCATTTCTAAGGGCACGGCCAGGCATTCCAACCGGGCTTTTTATTATTTGGATATTGTCTTTTGTAGCATTAAGATATGCAGTTTTAAAATTAGTATGAGCATCACATTCATGAGTTGTAACAAATCGTGTTGCCATTTGTACTCCGGATGCACCTTCTTTAATGCATTTTGCTATATCTTTTCCATCAAAAATGCCTCCTGCTGCAATGATTGGTATTTTTTTATTATATTTTTCTTCAAAAGGTTTAATTGCTAATAATACTTCTTTTAAAATATCTATTAAACTAGGAAGGGGTTTACTATTAAGGATTTCTAAAGAAAAACCTAAATGTCCACCAGCTTTAGGACCTTCGACAATAAGAGCATCGGGAAGATATTGGTATTTTTTATCCCACATTTTAATTATTACCGATGCAGCCTTAGCAGAGGATACTATAGGAATGATTTTTGAAGCGGAGTTTTTAACTAATTCGGGTAAGTCAATAGGTAATCCTGCTCCACATATTATAAGATCAATTTTTTCTTTAACAGCAGTCAATACCAATTCTTTATAATTATTCATTGCTGTTAAGATATTTACTCCAATAATACCCTTAGGACATAATTCTCTTGCTTTTTTTATTTCTTTTTTAAGGCCCCTTATATTAGCTTCTTTATTATTTGTTTCAAAATCAGACTCATTAAAACCAATTTGAACTCCTGAAATAACGCCAATTCCGCCTTCATTAGCAACTGCAGAAGCTAATTTTGATCTTGATACCCCAATTCCCATGCCGCCTTGAATTATAGGAATATCAGCAATAAGATCTCCTATTTTAAGTGAAGGAAGCTTCATTACACCACTCCTTTTATTTGACATACAAATATTTTGATATTCAAAGTATATAAGAAAAAGAAGCCTAAGTCAATCAAATTAAAATATAGATTTTTACTTTTTGTTATAACAATTAGTGAAGTAGCTCAATAAACTTTTTTGCACCAATAGAAAGAGGAATTTGCTTATGAGTTACAATCCCTAAATATCTTTCAGGAATTTTTTCTTTTATATTTACTATAAATACTTCTTTTGATTTTAATTGTTCTTCGATACATTTTTTCCAAACAAAAGTAATACCAAGGCCGATTTTTGTCATTTCAACTAAAAGATCCGTACTGCCTAATTCAATTTCTGGAGTTATATCTGTATTATTTTCTAATAACATATTATCAAAAAATTCTCTTGTAGATGTTTGTTTTTCTAGCATAAGAAAAGGATATTTTTCTAAATCCTTTAAAGATATTTCCCTATTTTTTATTTCTTTAAACTGATTGCCTGCTATAAAAACATCTTGAATAGGTTTTATTTCCTTTATTTTCATAGAAGAATCTGTATATCTATTTGGAATATTTGATATAATGAAATCAACACTACCTTGTTTAAGTAGTTCTACACACTTAGGAGAAGTTCCATTAGTAACATGAATTTTTACATTTGGATATAGTTTATGGAATTCTTTAAAATAATTAAGCAGATAATACTTACATATGGTGTCACTGGCACCAATACGGATTTCTCCTTTTTCAAGTGAGTTGATTTCATCTATAATTCTTTCACCATTTTTAATAAGATTATAAGCTTGTTCTATATGTCTAAATAATATTTCACCATCATTTGTTAACTTTACTTGTTTTGTGTTTCTAAAAAATAATTTAATATTTAATTTACTTTCCAAAGTTTTAATAGCTTGGCTAACAGCTGATTGAGAAATATAAAGCTTTGATGCAGCTTTAGAAAAGCTTAGGCTATCGGCTACATAATAAAAAATTTTATAAAGTTCAAAGTTAATATCCATTTATTAAACCACCTTATAAATCTTATTAGAATTATTAATTTTATTTATTAATAATATCATGTTAATATTAAATTGTAAATAAATTTAAACTATATATTATTAATAATTGGAGGTAGGAAAATGAAAGAAGTAAGAAGAATTTTTGTTCAAAGAAAAGCTGAACTTGACATTGAAGCTACTAATTTATTAAAAGACATAAAAGAAAATTTACTAATTGATTCATTAAAGGATTTAAAAATTATCTATCGTTATGATATTGAAGATATTGATGAGGAAACTTACTTAAAAGCTCGTAACACAATTTTTTCCGAACCTCCGGTAGATATGGTTTTTGATGAGGAAATTACAATTGATAAAGACGAAAAAATATTTGCAGCAGAATTCCTTCCAGGACAATATGACCAAAGAGCTGATTTTGTTTCACAATGTCTTCAATTATTAACTTGTAAAGAAAAACCTACAGTTCGTGTAGCAAAAGTAATAATTGTAAAAGGTAATATATCTGATGAAGAATTTAAGAAAATTAAAAGCTATTGTATTAACCCTGTTGATTCAAGAGAATCTGCTTTAGAAAAACCAACATCTTTAAAGATGGAATTTGCTAGTCCCCAACAAATAGAATATCTAGAAGGCTTTATTAATTGTAATGAAGAAGAGTTAGAAGCTTTAAGAAAAGAATTAGGATTAGCAATGAATTATGATGATTTTAAATTCTGTCAAGATTACTTTAAAAACGAAGAAAAAAGAGATCCTAGCATTACAGAAATAAGAGTTTTAGATACTTATTGGTCAGACCACTGTAGACATACTACATTCTTGACTAATATTAAAAATATAAAGATTGAAGATGGAGAATTTACAGTTCCTATTAAAGAAGCTTATGAAGAATATTTAGCAGGAAGAGAAAAAATTTATGGAGAAAATAAAAAGAGTATAACTTTAATGGATATTGCTTTAATGGGAATGAAAGAATTAAAGAAATTAGGCAAATTAGATGATCTTGAAGAATCTGATGAAATAAATGCTTGCAGCATTATAGTTAATGTTGATGTTGATGGAAAAGATGAAGAATGGCTTATAATGTTTAAGAATGAAACTCATAACCATCCAACAGAGATAGAGCCTTTTGGTGGAGCTCATACTTGTCTTGGAGGAGCAATAAGAGACCCCTTATCAGGACGTTCTTATGTTTATCAAGCTATGCGTATAACAGGTAGTGGAGATCCTAGAACTTTGGTAAAAGACACATTGCCAGGAAAACTACCTCAAAGAAAAATTACTATAGAAGCAGCACAAGGATATAGTTCTTATGGTAATCAAATAGGTCTTACTACAGGTCATGTTGCAGAAATATATGATGAAGGTTATGTAGCAAAGAGAATGGAGCTAGGTGCAGTTATTTCAGCAATTCCCAGGGAAAATGTTTTAAGAGGTGTTCCAGAAGAAGGAGATATCATCATTATTTTAGGTGGTAGAACTGGTAGAGATGGTTGCGGAGGAGCAACAGGTTCTTCTAGGGAACATACTGAGGAATCCCTTACATCTTGTGGTGCAGAAGTACAAAAAGGAAACCCTCCTATAGAAAGACACATTCAAAGACTCTTTAGAAATCCAAAAGTAAGTAAGATGATAAAACGTTGTAATGACTTTGGTGCAGGTGGAGTATCCGTTGCTATTGGGGAATTGGCTGACGGACTTAAGATAAATCTTGATTTAGTACCTACAAAATATGAAGGTTTAGATGGAACAGAACTAGCTATCTCTGAATCTCAAGAGAGAATGGCAGTTGTTATTGAAAAAGATAAGGTAAATGAGTTTATAGCTCTTGCTGAAGAAGAAAACTTAGAAGCTACAGTAGTAGCAGAAGTTACATCAGAAAAAAGATTAACGATGTTTTGGAAGGGTAATGCTATAGTTGATATTAGCAGAGCTTTCTTAAATAGTAATGGTGCGGTCCATTACGCAGATGTTCACGTAGTTAATCCTGAAGCTAAGGATAATTACTTTAATACTATTTTACCTGAAGTTAAGGAAAAGCTTGAAGATATTAAAGAAGCTTGGCTTGCAAATCTTAAAGATTTAAATATATGTAGTCAAAAAGGTCTTGTCGAAATGTTTGATAGCACTATAGGGGCAGGTACAGTACTTTTACCTTATGGTGGTAAATATCAATTAACTCCAGCGGAATGTATGGTTGCAAAGGTTCCTGTTTTAGAAGGAGATACCAATACAGCAACAATTATGAGCCATGGCTACAATCCTAAAATGTCGAGATGGAGTCCTTTCCATGGTGCAGTATATGCGATGATAGAAGCAGCAGCTAAGGTCGTGGCAGTCGGTGGAGATTATAAAACTATTCGTTTTACTCTTCAAGAATACTTTGAACGTTTAGGTGAAGATCCTAAAAGATGGGGAAAACCTTTTAGTGCGGTTCTTGGAGCATACTTGGTTCAAAAAAGATTAGGAACTGGTTCTATTGGTGGAAAAGATAGTATGTCTGGTACCTTTGAAGACTTAGATGTACCACCAACCTTGACAGCTTTTGCAGTTAATGTTGCTAAAGCAGATAAGATAATTTCACCAGAGTTTAAAAAAGCTAACAGCACAGTTATTTATATTCCTTTAAAGAGGGACAAGTATGAGCTTCCAGATTTTGATGAATTAGATAAAGTATATTCTAAGGTAACAGAATTAATTCAAAAGGGAAAAGTATTATCAGCTCATACAATTAGGCTAGGTGGAATTGCAGAGGCAATTAGTAAAATGAGTTTTGGTAATAAAATTGGAATGATTTTTACAGCAGAAATGGATAAAGAAGCTTTATTTGAACCTAATTATGGATCTCTTATTCTTGAGATAAATAAAGCTGACGAAAATCTTTTTGATGATATCAGTTACATTGTTCTTGGACAAACACAGGAAAGTCCTTATATTAAGCTTAATAATAAGGAAATTGCTATAGAAGAAATGATTGGAGCATGGACAGAAACTTTAGAAAAAGTATTCCCAACTAAGGTAGAAACAACCAATGTTAAACCTATTAGTAAAACTTATTCTATTAGAAACATCGAAAAAGCTAAAGTGAAAATAGCAAAACCAAGAGTAATTATTCCTTTATTCCCAGGAACTAATGCCGAGTATGAAACTCAAAAAGCCTTTGAGAATGCAGGTGGCATAGGAAATATATTTGTATTTAAGAATTTGACTCCTTCTCATATTGAAGATTCTATCAATCGTTTGGCAGAAGAAATTAATAATTCTCAAATCATTGCTCTTCCTGGTGGTTATAATGCAGGAGATAAGTTGGAAGGTAGCGGAAGGTTTATAGTTACTGTATTTAAAAATCCTAAGGTTAAAGAAGCAGTTATGAATCTTTTAAATAAGAGGGATGGATTAATTCTAGGAATAGGTAGTGGATTCCAAGCTCTTATTAAATTAGGCTTAGTACCTTATGGGGAAATAAGAGATATTGACAATAGTTCTCCAACACTTACTTTTAACACATTAGGCCGTACAGTATCTACTATGGTTACTACTAAAATTGTATCTGTTAAATCACCATGGTTTGCTAATGTAGAATTAGGAGATTTGCATACTATTGCTGTAGCTCATGGAGAAGGAAGATTTGTTGCAGATGAAGAAATGATGAATAGTCTTTTTGAAAATGGACAAGTAGCAAGTCAATATGTAGATTTTGAAGGAAATCCTAGTTATGATATTGCCTATAATCCTAATGGTTCCATGAATGCTATAGAAGCGATAACAAGCCCAGATGGAAGAATTTTAGGTAAGATGGGACATTCAGAAAGAATAGGCAGTAATGTAGCTAAAAATATAGTTGGAGAAAAAAATCAAAAATTATTTAAAGCAGGAATAGATTACTTTGCATAAAAAAGTCATGGCGTAAGCCATGACTTTTTTAATTAGAAAGATCTTTAAATCAATCTAATACCTTTATATATATGGATGCAATTGTTTAAAAAATAGACTTTTATTATAATATAGAATATAATAATCCATAATAATGGTATATATGAATAGAAGGAGAAGATGGTTGATGAAAGATTTTCAGTATTTTATGCCTACACAAATAATATTTGGGAAAGAAGTTATTAAAAATAATTCATCTTTATTTAAAGAGTATGGAAGTAAAGCTATGATTGTAACAGGAAAGAACTCAGCTAAGAAAAATGGTTCTTTAGATGATATATTAGAAGTCTTAAATATTAATGGAATAGACTACTGCATTTTTGACGAGATAGAAGAAAATCCTTCCCTGGAGACCGTAGAAAAAGGTGCAAACTTGGGCAAGAAGGAAAAAATAGATTTTATAATTGCAATAGGAGGAGGTTCTCCTCTTGATGCAGCAAAAGCTATAAATATTTTAGTAGCTAATGAAGATGCTACAATAGAAGATTTGTATATTTTAAAAGCTATGAAACTTTTACCTGCTATTGCAGTTGCTACAACTGCTGGAACAGGCTCAGAAACAACACCCTATGCAATATTAACTAATCATCAAAAGAAAACAAAAGTAAATATAGTTCATAAAGTATTTTTTGATGTTGCATTCTTAGACCCAAAGTATATGATGAATATGCCCTTGTCTATTACAATTAACACGGCTTTAGATGCCCTTTCTCATTTAGTAGAAGGTTATTTGACTGTAAAAGCTAATTTGTTTAGTGATACATGGGCAGAAAAAGGTCTCAAGCTTTTTGCAGAATGTATTGACGACCTAAAAAAAGAGAATTTTACTTATGAACTAAGAGAAAAGCTGATACTTATTTCTACAATTGCAGGAGTGGTTATTGCTCAAACAGGAACTTCTTTACCTCATGGTATGGGTTATCACCTTACTTATTTTCATAATATAGCCCATGGAAGGGCTAATGCTCTTTTGATGAAGGCATATCTAGAAATATATCCAAATAAAGAAAGAGTAGATAATATACTAACTTGTTTAGGATTTAAAAACCTTGAAGAGTTAGGAAAATTTATAGATGATTTATTAGGAGAAAAAGAAAAAGTTACTAAAGAAGAAATAAATGCTTATGCAGAAGATATGGTTACAAATGACTTAAAACTTAAAAATCACCCCGGCAAAGTTACAAAAAAGGAATTTTATATAATGTATGAAAAAAGTTTAAATGTACAATAAAAAGTTATTATAGCTATGATACTTCCAAATCACATATTTATTTGGAAGTATTTTTTATTAAAAAAGCAAAGTCTAGCAAGTCTTAATAAAATTATAAAAAACTAGACTATTTTTAAGTAGATTCTTAAAAAATTGTTTATATTTACAAGGATAAAATAAATTGAAATAATATTCATACAGATGTCACATCTTTTTAACATATTCTTAAAGAAGAAATTTGACAGAATATGTTATAATACCATATGTATTTATATCTATTTATTTAGGAGGATAATATGCAAAGAATAAAGTTATTTATTAAGAATTTAATGATGTTAACTTTAATTTTATCCATATCTTTATCAAGTATTAGCTTAAGTTTTGCTAAAGAAAAAGGTGATTATGTAAAGAATGCTGAAAGCTTAAAAGCACTGGGACTATTTTTAGGAACTAATAAGGGTTTTGAGTTAAACAGAAAATCTAATCGGGTTGAAGCTGCAGTTATGTTAGTAAGATTGCTAGGAGCTGAAGAAACGGCATTAAAAGAAGATAAAACAAAACCGCATCCTTTTGTAGATGTACCAGAATGGGCAAGTTCAAGTGTTTCTTATTTATATAATAATGAATTGACCTATGGTATTAGTGATACATTGTATGGTTCTAAAAATGATATTACACCTGAACAATATATGACTTTTTTACTTAGAGCTTTGGGGTATAGCGATAAGGATGGAGATTTTCACCTAAATAATTCTTTAGATTTTGCACATCAAATTGGCATGATTAATAATAATGAGTTATCATTGTTAAAGTCTAAAGAGAAAACTGGAATATTAAGAGATTATATAGTTATGATGTCATATAATTGTCTTTTTACAAAAATGAAAAATGAAGAAACTAGCTTACTAATTAGTTTAACTGATAAAGGGGTTATTTCACGTAAAAATTTTGAGAATGCATCTAAATATGATAATTATTTAAAGCAGTTTTTGATAGAGAAAGCTTATCTTGAAGAAAGTAAAAATGTGAATAATACTGTAGAAGGAGAAATAAAGGGAGTTTGGATTTCTTATTTGGAATTGCAAAATATTTTTCCTAATAAGACAGAAGCTCAATTTAAAGAAACTATAAGCAAAATGTTTAAAAATGTTAAAGATGCCGGTTTTAATACTGTTTTTGTCCAAGTTAGGCCTTTTGGAGATGCAATATATCCTTCTAATTATTTTCCTTGGTCATATATTATTTCAGGGACAGAGGGGGTAAATCCTTTTTATGATCCTCTTGAAATTATGACAGATGAAGCTCATTCTCAAGGTTTAAAGATTGAAGCTTGGATTAATCCTTACCGTGTTAGAAATAATAATAAAGCTTTAAGTACTAATAATCAAGCCTTGCAATGGTTAAATGATGGAAGCAATAGAGTAATAAAGATAAATAGTGGGATTTATTATAATCCTGCCAACGAAGACGTTCAGAATTTAATTGTTAAGGGTATTGAAGAAATTATTCAAAATTATGATGTAGATGGGATTCATTTCGATGATTATTTTTATCCTACTACAGATATGAGCTTTGATGCTGTAGATTATCAAAATTATTTACTAGAAGGCGGATCTCTTAGTCAAGCTGCCTGGAGAAGAGAAAATGTAAATCAATTGGTTAGAAAGGTATATAAGACAATAAAGTCTTATAATCCTAATATAAAGTTTGGTATAAGTCCTCAAGGAATTATTAGTAGAAACTATAATAATCAGTATATTGATGTAGAAAAGTGGCTTTCTAGCTCTGAATATATTGATTACATTTGCCCACAGGTATACTTTGGATTTAATCATTCTTCATTTCCTTATGATAAAGTAGTTAAAGAATGGAATGATTTAATAAAGAATGATGATATTGATCTTTATATAGGCCTGGCAGCATATAAACTAGGTCAAGAAGATGCTTGGGCAGGAGACGGAAAGCATGAATGGATTGGCACTAATGATATGCTTAAGAGGATGATAGATGAAGGAAGAGAAAATAGTAACTATAAGGGATTTATAATATTTAGATATGATTCCTTGTGGAATCCGCCAAAAAGTTTAAAAAGTCAAATTGATAGAGAACTTAACTTAATAACCTTAAATTAATAAAAAAGCCTGAACTTGCAGGCTTTTTTTATATTACTATTTCACAAAGATAAACTACAATAATGCTGCATAAAGCAACTGTCATAAGTCCTTTTTCAAAATATGACAAAAGCAATGCTGTTATCATGCCTGCCACAGCAGAATACATATGATTTGTGGAGTAAAGTATATCAGGAAAAGTCATAGCCCCTAAAACAGCAAAAGGGACATAAGATAAAAAAGAGAGAACAAATTTTGATTTAATTTTTTTTCTAAATATAGCAATAGGTAAAACTCTTGGGATATAGGTTACGATAGCCATAATAATAACTGCAGTAAAAGCATAACTCATAATTCTTCTCCTTTAGGAAATAATAGTGCTCCAATAGTAGAAGCAACAATTGTTGCAATAATAATTCTAAAACCGTCAGATATTTGATTAATATATGGAGTCCATTTAAAAATTGAACTTATAACTATTCCAATACTAGTAACTGTTAGAGCCGCTTTTGATTTTTTTGACGGAGGAATTACCAAAGCAATAAACATAGCATATAAGGCAATGCCCATAGCACTTTGAACTTGCTCAGGAAGTACTGAACAAACCATTGCTCCTGTAGCAGTTCCCAGAACCCAGCCTGCAAAAGGTCCTACTATAAGCCCTATCATATAAGAAAAAGTTAATTCTTTTTTTTCAAGGGATGCAACGGCAAAAGTTTCATCAGTTATTCCAAAGGCAATAATGCATCTATGAAGCATAGGCATATTTGCTTTAATTTTTTGAGAAAGTGATAAGGACATCAACATATAGCGGATATTTATAACAAAAGTTGTTAAAGCAATTTCTATAAAAGGTACATTTGCAATAATTAAATTAGTTCCTGCAAATTGTCCTGCAGAAGTAAGATTCGAAAAAGAAATAAATATTGTAAGCCAAACAGGAATTCCACCATTTACTGCTATTAATCCAAAGGTAAAGGATACTGGAAAATATCCTAGTGCAATAGGAATTCCGGCTTTAAATCCTCGAGAAAAATCAGAATTCATAATGTCGCCCCAATTCTAATAATCAATTGAAAATATTATATCTCAATAAGATAAATAGTCAATATTTATTAATTAAATGTAATTTAAATCACAGTATTGAATTAAATAAGGGGCTATAATTAAGTTAAAGAATAAAGGAGGAATGAATAATGGTTAGAAGAAAGATTGTTCATATTCATGAAGATAAATGTAACGGCTGTGGCTTATGTGTTGAGGCATGTCATGAAGGAGCCATTGAAATGGTTGATGGTAAAGCAAGACTTGTTTCTGATGAATATTGTGACGGGTTGGGAGACTGTTTACCAGCATGTCCTGTAGGTGCTATAGAGATTATTGAAAGAGAAAGTAAACCTTTTGATGAAGAATTAGTTAAAGAAAGAATGGAAGAAATACAAAAGGCTAAAAAAGCTCCAATGCCTTGTGGCTGTCCAGGAACAATGGCAAAAACTATAGAAAGAAAACAAGCTGCTATTAAAGAAGATGAAGTTAAAGATGAAACTAAGGTTGAACTTCAATCTCAATTAATGCAATGGCCGGTACAACTGAGTTTAATTAATCCAGATGCATCCTATCTAGAACATCCTAATTGGCTTATAGCAGCAGACTGCACTGCATTTGCTTATGGAAATTTCCATGAGGATTTTATTAAGAATCATATTACAATGATTGGTTGTCCCAAATTAGATGATATAGAATATTATACTGACAAGCTTACTGAAATCTTACAAAAGCATGAGCCTAAAAGCATTACGGTGGTTAGGATGGAAGTTCCTTGTTGTACAGGAATTGTAGCAGCTGTTAAAAAAGCAATGCTTAAAGCTGAAAAAATTGTTAATTATAGAGAAATTATCATTAGTACATCGGGTGAGATAAAATAAGTTGCACATAATTTGTGCAACTTATTTTTTATTATGAAGATAGATTGAAAGAGATAATAATTTATGTTAGGATTGAGTATGATATAAATATTATGAGCTAATAATAGTAATATTTACTATAAGGAGGACGGCTGTTGATGGAGTCTAATAAAAATTTAATGAATGAAGAGTTTACTAATTTTATTCATGACATAATTGATAAAGATTTAGAAGAAGGTGTGTGTAAAAAAGTTCATACACGTTTCCCTCCTGAGCCTAATGGGTATTTACATATAGGACATGCTAAAGCAATTTGGCTAGATTTTAGTACTGCAGAAAAATATGGCGGCCTGTGTAATTTAAGATTTGATGATACAAATCCTACTAAAGAAGATGTAGAATACGTGGAGTCAATTAAAGAAGATGTAAAATGGTTAGGTTATGACTGGGAAGATAGGCTTTATTATGCTTCTTGGTATTTTGATAAGCTTTATGAGTATGCTATAGAGCTTATTAAGAAAGGAAAGGCATATGTAGATGATTTAACTGCTGAAGAAATTAGAGAATATAGAGGTACCTTAACGGAACCAGGAAAAGAAAGTCCTTATAGAAATCGTTCAGTAGAAGAAAATCTTGACTTATTTGTTAGAATGAAAAATGGGGAATTTCCTGATGGTGCAAAGGTACTTAGGGCTAAAATTGATATGGCTTCTCCTAATATAAATATGAGAGATCCTGTTATTTATCGTATCGCTCATGTAAGTCATCATAATACAGGTGATAAATGGTGCATTTATCCTATGTATGATTTTGCACATCCCCTATCTGATGCAATTGAAGGGATAACTCATTCTATTTGTACATTAGAATTTGAAGATCACAGGCCTTTATACAATTGGTTTTTAGAAGAACTTAATATTAAGAATCCTCCTAAGCAGATAGAGTTTGCAAGACTTGAAATTTCAAACATGGTAACGAGTAAGAGAAAACTTCGAAGTTTAGTAGAAGAAAATATTGTAGACGGTTGGGATGACCCACGTATGCCTACAATTTCAGGTTTAAGAAGAAGGGGCTATACTCCTGAAGCTATAAAGGAATTTTGCTATAAAACAGGTGTTGCTAAAAACAAAGGAATAGTGGATATCTCATTTTTGGAACATTGTATCCGTGAAGATTTAAAATTAAAAAAACCAAGAGTTATGGCTGTGTTAGATCCTCTTAAAGTTGTTATAACTAATTATCCCGAAGGACAAATAGAAATGCTTGATGTTGAGAATAATGCTGAAAATCCAGAAATGGGAACAAGACAGCTTCCATTTTCTAGAGAAATATATATTGAGAGAGAAGATTTTATGGAAGATCCACCAAAGAAATTCTTCCGTTTATCTCCTGGTAAAGAAGTAAGGTTAAGGAATGCATATTTTATTAAATGCGAAGAAGTTATAAAAGACGAAAAAACTGGAGAAATTATTGAATTGCGTTGTACTTATGATCCAGAAACCAAAAGTGGAAGTGGTTTTACAGGAAGAAAAGTAAAAGGAACCATTCATTGGGTTTCGGCTTCTCATGGAATTCCAGCAGAAGTAAGATTATATGATTATCTGTTTATAGAAGATGAAGAAAGCGGTGAATTAATAGTAAATCCTGATTCCTTAAAGGTTTTAAAAAATTGTATAATTGAGCCTTCAATGAAAGAAGTTAAGAAAGGTGATAAATTCCAATTTTTACGCCATGGTTATTTTTGTGTAGATACTAAGGATTCTACAAAAGAGAAGCTTGTATTTAATAGAATTGTATCTTTAAAAAGTTCATGGAAGAAGTAAAGAAATAAAAGTAAGCGGTTAAAATAAAAACCGCTTATTTTTTATTAAAAAATAAAAAATTTTTTCTCGTCAAAATAAAAAATAAAAAAAATTTCTCTTTTTCTATTGACAAATTAATAAGCTGACAATACAATATAATTAAATTATAGTTAAGCAATCAAATCAATCGGTATAATTATTGTCGATTATAACAAAAATATAATCAATATTAATAAATATGTGGGAGGATAACATGGGAAATATAACTAGTAAATTCCGGCAAAAAAGCACAGAGAGAGCTTTACCAGGTTCAAAAAAATCTTTTCCTTATTTGCTTAACATACCTATGTTTTTATATTTAGCATGTGTCTTATTTGTTCCTATGATATGGGGTATTTCTCTAAGTTTTACAGATAAGGCTATCGGAGGAGAAGCAAGTTTTATTGGCTTAGGGAATTATATTAAATTAATTAATGACAAAGAATATTTATTATCTTTGTGGAAGACAGTTCAATTTGCTACAATCTCACTTTTTTTTAAATTAATTTTAGGTGTTTTAATGGCTGTGGTATTAAATGTTGAATTTAAGGGCAGAAATATTGCAAGGGCATTATTGTTAGTACCATGGACCCTTCCTAACGTTGTTGCAGTATTAAACTGGAAATGGCTTTTTGCCTCAACAGGTGGAATTATTAATCACATAATGAAATTAGCAGGACTTATTGAGAAAGATATTGTATGGTTTGGAACAGCAAGCTTAGCTTTAACTACAATCATAGTAGCCAATGTATGGAGAGGGACACCTTTCTTTGGAATTTCAATCTTAGCTAAGTTACAAACAATTTCTAAAGACTATTATGAAGCAGCAGATATCGATGGAGCTAAGGTGTGGCAGAAGTTTTTATATATTACTATTCCTTCTATAATGGATACGATTTTCTTAACCACATTAATGTCAAGTATTTGGACTATTAATGAATTTGAAACTGTTTGGTTGCTTACTGGAGGAGGACCAAATGGTCAAACACAAGTAATGAATGTATATAGTTATAAGACAGCGATGGCAAGTATGCAAATAGGTCGAGGTATAGCTGTTTCAGTATTGGCAATGCCAGTATTCTTACTCATTATTAGCTTAATAACAAAAAAATCTCTTTCAGATGAAAATATGTAAGGAGGGTGAGAGGTATGAATAATAAGTTTGTGACGATATTACACCGGATAACAGTAGCGATATTTTTAATCGTTGCACTATTTCCTATATATTGGATGCTCAATACTTCTTTAAAGACACAAGGTGAAGTATATAGTAAGGTACCTACCTTTCTACCCAACAATCCAACTTTAGATAATTTTAACTACTTAATTTTTGAAACGCCTTTTATGGGTGCATTAAAAAACAGTTTATTAATTGCACTTGTTGTGACTTTACTTTCAATATTAATTGCTTACCCAACAGCATATTCAATATCACGGTTAAAGTTTAAAGGAAGAAATAGTTTTGCAAAATTAATATTGTTTTGTTACCTGCTGCCTTCCTCAGTGCTATATATTCCATTATATATATTTGTATCCAGAGTGGGCCTATCAGATAATATTATGGGCTTGATGCTAATATACCCGACTTTTACATTGCCCTATGTAGCTTGGATTTTGATACCTCATATATCATCCATTCCATATGACATAGAGGAGGCAGCTTTAGTAGATGGATGTAGCAAATTCAAAATAATGTATCAGATAATTTTTCCACTTACTATACCAGGAGTTATTTCAACAGCTATCTTTGCTTTTGCCATGTGCTGGGGTGAGTATCTATATGCATTAGTAAATATAACAGATACCCAAGCAAAGACATTCCCATTGATAATATCAGGCTTGATTTATGGAGACTTATATCCTTGGGGTCAGATTATGGCAGGTTCTATAATAGGATGTATTCCAATTCTAATAATTTATATAGCATCATCAAGATTTTTAACAGGTGGTGCAACTGCCGGAGGAGTAAAAGGTTAAACATTATTTCAATAAATTATTTTTGATAAATTTTCCAACAGTATACAACTAATAATAGTTGTATCGTTGGAAATTTATATAGAACTTTTTCACAAAAAGTTATAAGACATATAATTTTTAGGAGGGATCTTATGAAGAAAAGGCTAGTTTCAATTTTATTAATGTTAGTTTTAGTAGTTTCTCTAGCAGCTTGTGGTGGAGGAACTAAAGACAACACTACAGGAGAAAATACTAGTCAAGGAGAAAATACCAGTAAAGATGATTCAAAGTCACAAGATAAGAAATTAACCGTTTGGTTAGAAAAAGTATTTAGTGATGATGCTAATGCAGAACTTCAAGAAAGAGTTAAGGCATTTGCAGAGGAAACAGGAATTGAAGTTAAATTTGAACTTTTAGCTGCTACAGATTTTGTACCAAAACTAAATGCGGCTATCGAAGCAGGTAGTAATGTTCCAGATGTTACATTAACATCAGGTGCAATTACAAAAGTTTTAAACTATTATCCAAACATTCCTAATATGGATGTAACAAATTTAGTAAGTGAAATTCATGCATCAAGACCTTATTTTGAGTCTATTATCGAAGGATCAAAAATTGATGGTGTAAACTATTTTGTACCATTTTATAGTTCTTCAACTCTAATGTTTATCCGTACAGATAAATTAGCAGAAAAGGGTATTACAGATTATCCAACTACATGGGAAGAAGTATTTGAAGTTGCAGAAGCAGTTTCTGATCCTAAGAATGGATTTTATGGCCTAGGTGTTGGCTGTGGACCTACTGATGAAGACTGTGAAAATACATTTAGAATGATTATGTGGAACAATGGAGCAAATATATTTAATGAAGATGGTACTGTAGCAATTGACAGTGAAAACGCAAGAAAAATGATTAATAAATATGCTGAGATGTATGAGAAAGAAATCATTCCTCCTTCAGCAACTACTTGGGATCCAGGTGGAAATAACAGTACTTACTTAATGGGTGAATCAGCTATCGTATTTAATGCTCCAACATTATATAATGCATTAAAAGGAGACGAAGCTTACGCTGATATACTTGAAAATACAGTTGCTTTAGCACCACCTGCAGGAACTGTTAATTCAGCAGTTATGGAGTTTATTAGTGGATTTGCAATTATGAATACATGTAAAGATGTAGAATCTGCAGAACTCTTTATTAAGTATATGTTAGACCAAGAATGGTATGATTCTTACTTTAAAATTACAGCTCCTGTATTTGCACCAATATTCCAAGATGCTGAAAATGACGAATTCTGGTCTGAAGGCATAAACAAAGAAGTAGTTAATTACGCTAAAAATGCATCTGGCTATTATGGATATCCTGTGAAGAATATTGAAGGTAGAGTAGTTGCTGCAAAGCATTACTTCACATATCCTGTTGCTGAGTTATTGAATTCAGTTGTTACAGGAACCAGATCTGTAGATGAAGCAATTTCTAAGATGGAAGCAGATATTAATCAAATAACTTCAGAATTAAAATAAAACCAATTGTTTAATTTCCTAAAGGAGCAAATTATCATGAGGAAAAAGGTATGGATTAATTTAGATCCCAATAAGGTTGATGTCTCATATCTAGAAAAGCGCCTAAAAGACAGTGGTTTTGATGTCATATATAAGGTTATTTATGCCGATGACGAAGCAGGGACAATTGAATTGGGAAATAAAGTAGATGCAGTTGTAAGTGTATTTGAACAATGGAATGAAAGAACACTTCCTGCAGTAAAAGATAATTTGAAATTTATTCAAAGATATGGTGCAGGTATCGATAATATTAATCTTAAACTAGCTACTGAGGTTGGAATTCCCGTTGCCAATGTACCGGGGGCTAATTCCGCCGCAGTAGCGGAATTAGCATTACTGCACATTTTAAATCTTGGAAGAAGATTTAAGACATGTATTGATGATACAAAGAAAGGTATTTGGCCTTGCGAAATTACTGGAAATGAGTTAGATGGGAAAACAGTAGGCTTAGTGGGTTTTGGAAATATTGCAAAACAATTAGCTAGGATGATGTCAGGCTTTGATGTAAAAATCCTTGTTTATGATTCTTATGCAAGACCAGATACATCCAAGTATAATGTGGAGGCTGTTGATTCAATGGAAGAATTATTCTCACAAAGTGATATTGTAAGCCTTCATATACCTCTTAACAAGGAGACAAAAGGAATTATTGATAAAAGCCTGTTAAGTCTTATGAAACCTTCTGCTTATCTAGTTAACACTTGTCGTGGTGCTGTAATTAATGAAGAAGATTTGATAGATATACTTCGTGAGAAAAAGATTCGTGGGGCAGGACTTGATGTATTAAGTATAGAACCCCCAAGTCAAGATAATCCTTTATTATCTATGGACAATGTATTTGTTACATCCCATATGGGAGCCGAAACAGCAGAATCAGGACAACGTTCACAAAAGATTATGGCAGATACTATAGAAGCTTTCTTTTCAGGCAAAGCTCCATCTAACATAATGAACAAAGAACTAGTAGGAGGGAAACATCATGAGTAGATTGGATAAATACAAAGGCATTTTCCCAGCATTTTATGCATGCTATGATGACAAGGGAGATGTTAGCCCCGAGCGTACAAGATTATTTACACAGTACTTAATTGATAAAGGGGTTAAAGGTTTATATGTTTGTGGAAGTTCAGGAGAATGTATTTATCAAAATGTAGAAGAAAGAAAATTAATACTAGAGAATGTAATGGAAGTTGCAAAAGGAAAGATTACTATTATTGCTCATGTTGCGGCACCATCTACTAGGGACAGTGTTGAGCTTGCTAAACATGCAGAAAAGTGTGGAGTAGATGCTGTAGCTGCCATTCCCCCAATTTATTTTAGATTGCCTGACTATGCAATTGAAAAGTATTGGAACGATATGGTTGATGCAACAGATTTAGATTTTGTAATTTATAACATTCCAGGGACAACAGGATATGCTTTAACTTTAGACTTATTTAAAAAAATGATTACAAATAAAAAAGTTATAGGTATAAAGAACTCCTCAATGCCTACCCAGGATATTCAAATATTTAAAGCAGCTGCTGGAGAAGATTTTATAGTCTTTAACGGACCTGACGAACAATTTGTATCTGGGAGGGCAATTGGTGCTGATGGCGGTATTGGGGGCACTTATGCAGTAATGCCAGAATTGTTTATAAAAGCAGACGAATTGATTAATAACGGGGATTTTGTTACTGCTAAAGAAATCCAATTTGAAATTAACAAGATTATATTTGCTATGCTCTCATGTCATGGGAATTTGTATTCTGTGGCTAAAGAAATATTAAGAAGACAAGGTATTGATATTGGTGAAGCAAGATTACCACTACCACGGTTTATACAAGAGGATTTACCAACTATTTTAGAATGTGTTGATATGATTGAAAAGGCTAAGAAGAAATTTTGTTAATTGTAAAGAGAGTGTTTGATTTAATTGTTGGGAAAATAATAGTTTAAAAAAAGAGAATTGGTATTTTCGCATCTAAATAATTTATTAAAGTATTTTGTTTATTTGACGTAATTTATAGCTAGAATATATTTTTACAAATATTAGATTGAGAAAGTGAAGAACACAGTTCTTCCTTTCTCCTTATCATAATATTAAATAATTGCGTTATTATAATTTGGATTTATTTTAATATATATAAAAATTTAAATATATTTGATAAATGAAAATAATTTATTAATTTAATAATATATAAAAAAACTTTTATATGCTATTATATTTTAGGAGGAATGAGGATATAAGAGTTTTTAGATAGTAGGTGAGATTTGGTGAGTGAAAATATACTAAATAAGATTAGAGGTGGGCTAATAGTTTCTTGTCAAGCTCTAAGCGATGAGCCCCTTCATAGCTCTTATATTATGTCTCGGATGGCTTATGCAGCAATGTTAGGCGGTGCTGTAGGAATAAGAGCCAATACAGTAGAAGATATTAAAGAAATTAAAAAAGTAGTAGATTTGCCCATCATAGGAATTATAAAGAAAGTTTATAAAGATAGTGATGTCTATATTACACCTACCATGGAAGAAGTAGATGCTTTAGTAAACTGTGGAGTTGATATTATTGCTATAGATGCAACCTTTCGTATACGTCCTAAGTCACAAAATTTAGATAGCTTCTTTTTAGAAGTGAGAAAAAAATATCCTAATCAATTATTTATGGCTGATTGTGCTAGCTTCGATGAAGGTATACATGCGGCCAAACTAGGTTTTGACATCATTGGTACTACCTTGTGTGGTTATACTCCTGAAACAAGACTTGAAAAATTGCCCAATTATGAGTTGATGAAAAAATTAGTCAAAGATTGTGGAAAGCCTGTAATTGCAGAAGGAGGTATTTGGAGTCCGACAGAGTTGAAAATGGCTTTAGAAACAGGGGTTTTTGCTGCTGTTGTAGGGACTGCAATTACTAGACCTATGGACATTACAAAAAGATTCGTAGAAGCTATTAAAAATTAGTAAGGAGTAGATGGTATGTCAAATAGTGATTTTCTTTTAAGCATACAATCTCATTACAACCAATTCACAAAGGCCGAAAAAAAGGTAGCAGATTTTGTGTTAAAAAATCCCAAGAAGGTATTATTTATGTCTATTACCGACTTAGCAGATGCTTGTAATGTAGGCGATACAAGTGTATTTCGTTTTTGCCGTACTATGAAATTAAAGGGCTATCAAGAGTTTAAAATGCGTCTTTCTTTAAGCATTACAAGTGATGATAAGGTTAATGAAGAACTTGAAGATGAAGTTGCACCAGAGGATACTTTTATTTCTATGGCACAAAAGGTTTTAAAGTCAAACTTAGACGCTATTAACGAAACTCATTCCCTTTTAAATCCTGAAGAATTTTCAAGGGGTATGGATTATTTTGAAGCTGCAGAAAAAGTATACTTTTTTGGAGTAGGATCTTCAATGTTAACTGCTATGGAAGCAATGAACAAGTTTTTGCGTATTACACCTAAAGTACATTGCATCCAAGATACTCATATGCAATCTATGGCAGCAAGTATGCTTACTGAAAATGACTTGGCAATTATCATTTCATACTCTGGCTCTACGAAAGACAGTATCCATGTTGCAAAAATTGCAAAACAGGCTAGTGCTAAAGTTATATCAATAAGTAGATTTATAAAGTCACCTTTGACTAATTACTCCGATGTAACTATTCTTTGTGGTGCAAATGAAGGTCCCTTACAAGGTGGTTCTACATCAGCTAAAATGAGTCTTTTGTATATTTTAGATTTAATGTATATGGAATATTATCGAAGGACCTATGAAGTTAGTTTAGAAAACAATCAAAAAACGACTAGTTCTGTTTTGGAAAAAATGTATTAAAAGCAATAATAATTTAGAGGTGCAATATGAGAATATTAGCTTTAGATATTGGTGGAACAGCAATAAAAATAGGTCTTATTAATAAAAATGGAGAAATTATTGAAAAAAGAGAAGTTCCCACCTTGGCAAAAGCTGGTGGAGAAGCTTTGATGGAAAAGATTATAAATATTATAGGAGAATACGAAAATATCGATAGAATAGGTATAAGTACTGCAGGTCAGGTAGACCCTCTCAAAGGTAAAATTATTTTTGCAACAGACAATATCCCTGGTTGGACTGGGATGGAAATTAAAAAAAGAATTGAAGAAAGATACAAGATACCTACTACTGTAGAAAATGATGTGAATTCAGCAGCTATCGGTGAAGCTTATTATGGTGCGGCTATTGGTAGCGATAGTTTTTTATGCCTGACCTTTGGTACTGGAATTGGTGGAGCTATTGTAGAAAAAGGAGATATATATAGAGGATGCTTTAATTCCGCTGGGGAATTTGGACATATAATTACCCATGCAGGAGGAAAAAGTTGTACTTGTGGAGGGAAAGGATGTTATGAAGCTTATGCTTCTACGTCTGCTCTTATAAGAAATGTGAAAGAAAAATTGGCTAAAGAAGATATAAATGGAAAAGTAATATTTAGATATCTCAATGAAGGAAATACTGATATTAAAAACATAGTTGACAGCTGGTTATATGAAATAATTATAGGTTTGGTTAGTCTTATTCATATTTTTAACCCTTCCTTAATAGTGTTAGGGGGAGGAATTATGTCTCAAACATATATAATAGATTATTTAAAAGAAAATCTACCTAGATATATAATGCCAAACCATAGTATGGTAAAGCTAGTACAGGCTAGACTTGAAAATAATGCAGGCTTGTTGGGAGCAGCACATATAGCAATGAAAGCTTAGAAAGGAGGATATGATTTTTCATGTCCTTTTTTTGTTAACTGTTTAAATTTTATATTTAATATTTTCCAAACATTATAGCTTAAATGCTATTATGGATTATTCTATAAAAAATTAGTTAATGATAAAATTGGTACAAGATAAAGCATTAGGAGGAGAAGTATGAAGTGCTTATATAATGGAAAGATAATAATTTCTGGCAAGTTATATCACAAAAAAGCGATTCTTTTTGATGAAAAAATTAGAAACATTATAAATGAAGAAGAAATAAACAATATTGATGGTATAGAAAAAATAGACGTAAAGGGCAAGTATATTTCACCTGGCTTTATTGATATGCACATTCATGGTTTTGATGGCTTTGACACAATGGATGCTACTGAAGAAGCTATGCAAGCAATAAGCAAGGGAATAGCTAGAAATGGTGTAACATCTTTTTTACCAACTACCATGTCAATGCCAATAGAAAATATAAACCGTGCATTAGATAATATAAGAAAAATAAAAGAAAAGGGAGTCCAAGGAGCTGAGATTTTAGGGGTTCATGTAGAGGGGCCTTTTATCAATAAAAAATTTAAAGGAGCACAAAAAAAAGAGTATATAATTCCTTTTGATTATGATATAATAAACGATCATAAAGATATAATTTCATTGATTACAATTGCACCAGAGTTAGAGGGAGCTTTAGATTTTATTAAAAAGGTAAAAAATGAAACAAATATTGTATTATCAATTGGACATAGTGATGCAACTTTCGAAGAAACTCTAGAGGGAATTACTTGCGGCATAAGTCATATAACTCATTTATTTAATGCAATGACCGGGCTTCATCATCGCAATCCGGGAGTTGTAGGTGCAGCTTTTACTAGTAATGTTAGTTGTGAACTTATAGCTGATGAAATTCATGTACACCCTGGCTTGTTTTCCATGTTGCTTAAAGTAAAAGGCTTAGATGGTATAGTGCTAGTGACAGATTGTATGTCAGCAGGGGGAAAAGAAGATGGGGAATATGAATTAGGAGGTCAAAAAGTTTTTGTAAAGAATAAAAGAGCAAAATTAGAAGATAATACTTTAGCAGGAAGTGTCCTTAATTTAAATAATGCAGTATATAATGTTTACAAACATACAGATTATAGCATTCCTCAACTAATTCAACTTGTTACTTTAAATCCTGCAAAAGTATTGGGACTTGATAGTATTAAAGGAAGTCTTGATATAGGAAAAGATGCGGATATTACCGTGTTTGATGAAGAAATCAACATTGCTATGACAATTGGGAAGGGGAAAATTTTGTATGAAATATAAATTAAATAATATACAAATCTATATTGAATCAAATTATGAAAAAATGAGCAAACAAGCTGCTTACTTGTTAGCAAGTCAAATACGTCTTAATAGTCAAAGTGTACTTGGTTTAGCAACTGGAGGAACCCCTGTTGGCATGTATAAGGAATTGGTTCGTATGCATAAGGAAGAAGGCTTGGATTTTTCTCAAGTTTCAAGCTTTAATTTAGATGAATATTGTCCTATTTCTAGAGATAATCCACAAAGCTACTATTATTACATGATGGATAATTTATTTAAGCATATTAATATTGATACAGATAGGATAAATATTCCTAATGGAAATGTTGAAAACATAGAAGAAGAATGCAAGAATTATGAAAACAAGATTATTAAAGCCGGAGGAATAGATTTTCAAGTATTAGGCATTGGGAATAATGGACATATAGGTTTTAATGAACCAGATGATAAGTTTGAAGCCTTTACTCATCTTGTATATTTGGATGAAGGTACTATTGAGGCAAATTCAAGGTTTTTTGACTCAATTGACGAAGTGCCCAAAAAGGCAATAAGTATGGGAATTAAAACGATTATGTTAGCAAAGAAAATTATGTTACTAGCTAATGGTAAAAATAAAGCAGCTATTATAAAGAAAACTATTTTTGGTGAAATTACACCTAAAGTTCCGGCATCTATTTTGCAAGTTCATCCTGATGTTACCTTTGTAGTTGATGAAGAAGCTGCATCTGAAATAATTCCATTACTTAAATAGGAGCAGTTTAACTGTTCCTATTTTTTATCGTTAAAAAAGGACATCACAAGTTTAAACTTAATGAAGAATATTTTTTTAATACATATATAAAATAGTTCCTGTGCAAAATAAATTAAAATATTTATTTGAAGGAGCTATTTTTTATGATTAAAGAAAAATCTAATTCTTACTGGATTGCATCAACAAAAGCAACTAACTATCCTAAACTATCTGAAGAAATATCAGTAGATGTAGCAATCATAGGTGGAGGCATGGTAGGCATTAGCAGTGCCTATTATTTAAAAAATGAAGGTTTAAAAGTATGTATTATTGATAGAAAAAGAATTTTAGAAGGTGTAACAGGAAATACTACTGCTAAAATAACTGCACAACATCATTTAATATATGATTCGTTAATTAATAATTTTGGCATAGAAAAGGCTAGACAGTATGCAGAGGCAAATTTATGGGCTATAGAAGAAATTAATAATATAATAAAAGATAATAATATTGATTGTGATTTTACAAGGCAGCCAGCCTTTGTTTATACTCAGTCTGATGAATATATCTCAAAAATTGAAAAGGAAGTAAAAGCAGCAGAAAAATTAGGCATTAATGCTTCTTTTGAAGATAAACTGCCTTTGACTTTTTCTATTAAAGCAGCTATAAAATTTGATAATCAGGCACAATTTCATCCAAGAAAATACTTACTTTCATTAGCTCAAAAACTTGTAGAAGATGGTGTCTTAATATATGAAAATACTGCGATGATGGATATAATAGATGAGAAGCCTTATACTGTTATTACAGATGAAGCTAAGATAAAAGCCAAATATGTTATTGTTGCTTCTCATTTTCCTGTATATGATAGCTTGGGTTTTTATTTTGCTAGAATGTATGAATCAAGAAGCTATGCTCTTGGGATGAAAATAAAAGAAAAATTTCCTGGTGGTATGTATCTTTCTGCAGAGAGTCCTAGCAGATCCCTTCGTTCGCAACCTACTGAAGATGGAGAGTTAGTACTTCTTATAGGAGAAGAGCATAAAACCGGGCAACATAAAGAAAATATAGATTATTATGGGGAATTAAGAAAGTTTGCCTATGAAAACTATGATGTAGTAGATATTCCTTATCAATGGTCAACCCAAGACTGCATGCCATTAGATGATATACCTTATATAGGACGGATAAAGGCAGGTGTGGAAAATATCTTTGTTGCTACAGGATTTAAAAAATGGGGCATGACACACAGTATTATATCTGCTTCAATTATAAAAGACTTGATTATTAAGCAAGATAATCCATGGACTAAGTTATATGACCCTTCAAGATTTACCTTAAAACAGTCCTTTAAACAGTTTTTTGAAATCAATCTTGATGTGGCACAGGAATTGATTTCAGGAAAGCTAGAAGTTCCAGAAAACACCTTGAAGGATTTAAAAGAAGAACAAGGAGTCATTATTGATATAGAAGCTAGAAAAATAGGTGCCTACAAAGACAGTAAAGGAGAAATATATTTAGTTGATACGACTTGCTCTCATTTGGGATGTGAATTAAAATGGAATAATGCAGAGAAATCCTGGGATTGCCCTTGTCATGGTTCAAGGTTTACTTATACAGGAGAGGTTATTGATGGACCTGCAATAAAAGCATTAAAAAGGCTAAATTATAATTTTAAATGATATTTATTTTACTAACCTTACAACAATATGATATAATGATAAAATTGAAGAATGAATAGAAAACTAGGGGGAAATATATGAGTGATTTAATAATACCAGAAAAATATACTTCTTATTTATCAGTAATAGAAACAGTAAAAGCAATAAAAGAATTAAAAGATTTCTTTGAAGATACTTTAGCAGAAGATTTAAATTTGTTAAGAGTATCTGCACCCCTATTTGTAAGACGTAAAAGTGGATTAAATGATGATCTTAGTGGGATAGAAAAGGCAGTTTCTTTTGAAGTAAAAGGAATAGGTGGAGAAATAGTAGAGATAGTTCATTCTTTAGCTAAATGGAAAAGAATGGCTCTAAAAAAATATAACTTTTCTGTTGGTGAAGGCCTTTATACAGATATGAATGCCATTAGAAAAGATGAAGATCTAGATAATCTTCATTCTATATATGTAGACCAATGGGATTGGGAAAAAATAATAAGAAAAGAAGATAGAAATATAGATACTTTAAAAGAAATAGTAATAAAAATTTATGGAGTATTCAAAAAGGCAGAAAAATTTGTCTCAGACTTATATCCAAGTATTAAGCCAATTTTACCTGAAGAAATCACTTTTATGACATCCCAAGAGTTAGAAGATAAATATCCTACTCTATCTCCTAAAGAACGGGAAGATGCTGCTGCTAAAGAGCATGGTGCAATATTTGTAATAGGAATTGGTGACAAATTAAATTCTGGAGAAAAACATGACAGTCGTTCACCAGATTATGATGACTGGACATTAAATGGAGATATTCTTTTTTGGTATCCTGTATTAGGAAGGGCTATGGAATTGTCTTCAATGGGTATTAGGGTAGATGAAGATGCTCTTCTTAGACAATTGCAAATTTCTGGTTGTGAGGAACGAAAGGAATTAGAATTCCACCAACAACTTCTTAATGGGGAACTTCCTTATACAGTTGGTGGAGGAATTGGCCAATCAAGATTATGTATGTTCTTTCTTAGAAAAGCCCATATTGGAGAAGTACAAACTTCAGTATGGTCTGATGATATGATTAAGACATGTAATGAAGCAAATATCTTTCTTTTATAAAGAAAGCACATTAAATCGCCGATTAAAAATATATACTTTTAATAAAAAGCTATAAAGGAGGAGAAAAACATATGAAGTTTACAACGGCTAAAGAAATTTATACTAATATAGATGAATATGCAGATAGCACGGTAACCTTAGGGGGATGGGTAAGAACTGTTCGTACATCAAAGACTTTTGGTTTTATTGAATTAAATGACGGTACTTTTTTCAAAAGTATTCAAATTGTTTTTGAGGACAATTTAGATAATTATATGGATATTTCAAAACTAAATGTAGGTTCTTCAATTATTGTAGAAGGAGTATTAGTAAAAACTCCTGAAGCAAAACAACCTTTTGAGGTAAAGGCAACTAGTATTACTATTGAAGGTAAATCAACACCGGAATATCCTCTTCAAAAAAAGAGACATTCTTTTGAATATCTTAGAAGTATTGCCCATCTTCGTCCAAGAACAAATACTTTTTCTGCAGTTTTTAGGGTAAGGTCTTTAGTAGCTTATGCTATTCATCAGTTTTTCCAAGAGAGAGGATTTGTATATGTACATACTCCCATTATTACTTCCAGTGATGCTGAAGGTGCAGGAGAAATGTTTAGGGTTTCAACACTGGATTTAAATAATGTACCTAAGAACGAAGAAGGAAAAGTAGATTTTAGCAAAGACTTTTTTAATAAAGAAGTACATCTTACAGTTAGTGGTCAACTTTCAGCAGAGGCATATGCTATGGCTTTTAGAAAAGTATATACTTTTGGTCCGACATTTAGGGCAGAAAATTCTAATACCGCAAGGCATGCCGCGGAGTTTTGGATGGTAGAACCTGAAATTGCTTTTGCAGAATTAAAAGATGTTATGGACTTATCTGAGGATATGCTAAAGTATATTATTCAATTTGTTATGGAACATGCTCCAGAAGAAATGGAGTTCTTTAATAATTTTGTAGAAAAAGATTTATTCAATAAATTAGTTAATATTGTTAACTCAGATTTTGCTCAAATTACCTATACGGAAGCAATAGACCTATTGAAAAAAGCAGATGTAAAATTTGATTATCCTGTAGAATGGGGCTGTGACCTACAAACTGAACATGAAAGGTACATTACCGAAAAAATATTTAATAAACCAGTATTTGTAACAGATTATCCAAAGGAAATTAAAGCTTTTTATATGAGACAAAATGACGATGGAAAAACTGTTGCAGCTATGGATTTATTAGTTCCAGGAGTAGGAGAAATCATTGGGGGCAGCCAAAGAGAAGAAAGATTTGAACTTTTACAAAAAAGAATTAATGAATTAGGAATGAAAGAAGAAGAGTATGGTTGGTACCTAGACACAAGAAGATTTGGTGGTACTAAACATGCAGGTTATGGACTTGGTTTTGAAAGAGCAATTATGTATATAACAGGTATGTCAAACATTAGAGATGTTATACCTTTCCCAAGGACGGTTAGAAATGCTGATTTTTAATTAATATCAACAATATATAAAAAGAATGTAAAACTGGTCTTTATAATTAGATATAAAAGTCTAATTTATTAAGACCAGTTTTTAATTTAATCATTAATAATGATTAAAATGTTATAGCTATAAAAATATTTCGTAAAAAAGTAAAATAATTACACAATCCTCTTACATAGTATTAATATAAGGATTTATTTACAAATTAATGAAAATATATTATACTTAATAAAGTGTTTTAAATATTTTACTTACCTTAAAATAAAAACATTAAAAAATAATTAATTATTTTAATTGTAATTTATGACTAATTTAAGATAGATAAGTATTAAAGATATTAAATCATAACATTTCAAAGAAAAAGAAGAGGGGTAATATGTCAGAGAAAACAGGGTTTTTAATAGGATTTCTTTCTATTACAACAATTATAGTAATTTCATTAATTTTTTCTAATCCTTTTTGGATAGAAAAAATGAAAATTTACAAATACAAAGATGAGGCTTACGAGAGCATTAGTAAATATATATTAACGGATATTCATTATAATATTGCTTCATATTTAGAATATGCTGGTTATGAAGAAGAATTAGATATAGAATCATTAAATAATTATATTTATCAGCATGATACAGTTCCCTTTGAAATAAAACCATTGAAAAATAAGAATTATTATCTGGTAAAAAAAATAAGGAAATTTGTAAAGAAGAATCCTACGTACAAAGAGTCTGATTTATATATGCAAAGGCTTATTTATGAAGTTATTGACACATATGATGTTATTAATGAATTACATGACTATTATGCTAAGAATCGATATGAAGTTGATGATGATTTTAATAAGGCAAAGGAACTTCATAAGAAATTAATCCTTCAAATTAATAGCCTTTCAGAAGAGCATGAAAAATTTAATCTTGCTTACGATAAAGAGTATTGGACAAATGTAGAAAAATGCTTAGAAGATTATAAAGATGAAGGTTATTTATCAAATTATTACGCTTATAAATGTTTAAGCAGTGCTGATGAAATAAGAAGATATATGATAAATAAAGGTTTTAGTGCTCAATATGATTCTTATATTATGGAATTTGATAATGCAGAATATTTTAGACTATGCATGGAATTTAAACTAGCTTTTAGGAATTATAATAGATATATAGAAGATTCAGAGTCTCAAAAAAATGAGAGAAACTTTGTTTTTGTTGCCTCCCCTCAATTAATGGACTGCTTTCAAAATATTGATGAAACAATAGTAATTATTCCTAGTATAATGAATGATTATGAAATGTATGTATTAAATAATGAGACTGCTGCAGATGATTTATTCTTTAATTATTATGATAATGCAGTAAGTGAATATAATAAAATTTTTGAATAGGAAACTTGATTATTCGGATAAAAATTCATCTGTTCTAGTTTTGATAAAAGGATCACCAACAATAATTAGGATATCTCCTTCTTTAAATTCTGTATATGGTCCTGGAGATACTATAAGTTCATCTTTTCTTTTTATACCTACTATGGTAGCACCAGTATTTTGCCAGAAGTTTGTATCAATGATGTTTTTGCCTATGATATGAGAATTTTTAGGTATAGCAATTTCAATAGGAGTAATAAGATTGCTATGCTTTAATCTATCCGCATAATCAATTATAGTATTAATTTTAGCTTCAATTTCTTCTTCAATTTTTTTCTTTTCAGCCGTTAATCTTTTTATACTTACTTTTAACTCATCTATACTTTCTTTTTGTTTAAAGCGTTCCATAAATTTATATGCTTTTTCTTTAGACTTAACATATATTCCACTTCCTTGGCTTACAGTTACTACTTCCATATCTTCAAGGAGCCTCATGGCTCTTCTTATTGTTTCAGGAGATACATTATATTCACCAGCTAAAGTAGAACGTCCTCTTAATTTTTCTTGTTCGTCAAATTCACCTTTATAAATTCTTCCTGCCATATCTACAGCTATTTTCATATATTCAGGAATTACAATGCGGTTATTCATATTATTCACCTCTAAAAGTAAATTGTATAGCATATATGATATTTTATCATAATTAATTATTTTTGTATTAAAAGAATAGAAGAATTAAAGAGAAGATATAATTTGTAAAAAGGAATTAGTTATTTAATAATTATACAGGAAAAAATTAAGAATTGATAATAATATTAATTAATAATCATATTCATTCGTTAAAGGATTTACAAATAAATTATAATAAATTTAAAAAAGTACTTTACATAATAATAGTAATAAATAATGATACACATGATTATCCACAATATAAGACTTGGAAATTAGCTTTATTTTACTTATGCACAAAGTTATCAACATTATCCACAGCTTTTATGTTCACAAAACAGATGTTTTGTGGAAACTATTAAACTTATCCACAAAATGAGAATCGAAAAATTTTTTTATAAAAAACTATTTTATTATTTTAAAATACCTGTTATTATAGAAAGGATAATTAAATAACTAAACAAAAACTATTGACTATTTATTCATTAGAATGTATAATTATTCAAAAAGCAAAGGAGAGAAAAATAATGAAAAAAATCATTAGTATTATAATAGCAGCAACTATGTTATTTGCTTTAGCAGGATGTGGTAAAGATGCTGCTAATAATTCATCCAATAATCAAGGAGCTGCAGATGGTAAGAAGATTATAGTAATGGGAACAAATGCAGAATTTCCACCTTTTGAATATAGGGAAGGAGAAAAGGTAGTTGGTTTTGATGTCGAAATAGCTAAAAAAATTGCAGAAAAGTTAGGTGCAGAATTACAAATAGAAGATATGACTTTTGGTGGTCTAATACCTGCTTTAGAAGCTGGTAAAATTGACTTTATTGCAGCTGGCATGAGTATTACTGAAGAGAGAAAGAAAAATGTTGATTTTTCAAATGGCTATTATAAAGCAAGCCAAGTAATTATTACTTTAAAAGATAATACTGAAATTAATGGTCCTGAAGATTTAGAAAATAAAACTATTGGAGTTCAACTAGGAACAACAGGAGATGAAGAAGCTCAAAAAATCCAGGGAGCAGAAATCATTCAGTTTAATGCTGGTTATGCAGCTATTATGGATTTACAAAATGATAAATTAGATGCAGTTGTATTAGATTATGAGCCAGCTAGAAATTTTGCTTCTCAAAATGATAAGATTCAAATCCTTCCTGTTGAGCTTACTCAAGAAGAGTATGCTATAGCTGTAAGAAAAGGAAATCAAGAATTAGTAGACGCTATTAATACTGTTTTAGAAGAAATGAAAGAAAGCGGAGAATATGATAAATTAGTAGAGGAGTATTTTTCAAAGGAGTAGCCTTAATTGGTTAACTCCTTTCTATAAGATTATAAGTTTAACGAAGGGGTGAAGCTATGTCAGTATGGGAGATATTTTTTGGTAATGACAGATATAAGTATATGTTAGATGGCTTAAAGTTTTCTTTATTAGTTACAGCTTTTGCAGCTGTTATAGGAGTTGTTATAGGAGTAGTTGTAGCACTTTTATCAATAACAGATTTTAAGCCTTTTAAATTTTTAAAAGGAAAGAAGTTTTTTGGGAAATGGGCAGATTTTAATCCCTTTTCATTTATTGCAACAATTTATGTTGATATTATTCGTGGAACCCCTTCAGTAGTTCAACTGATGATAATGCATACGGTTATTTTTGGAAGTGTCAAAAATATCCCCAAGCTAGTAGTTGCTGGTTTGGCATTTGGAATTAACAGCGGTGCTTATGTTGCTGAAATAGTAAGGGCAGGAATACAAGGTCTTGATAAAGGACAGATGGAAGCGGCACGTTCTCTTGGGATGAGCTATTCTATGGCCATGTATTATATTATTATTCCTCAAGCTATAAAAAATATTTTACCTGCTCTTGTAAGTGAATTTATTATATTATTGAAGGAAACGTCCATTGTCGGCTTTATTGGTGGGATGGACTTGCTTCGCTCTGCCAATATAATAATAAGTCAAACATATAGGGCTTTTGAGCCTTTGATGGCAGTTGCTATTATTTATTTAGTTTTAACTGGAGTATTTACTAAGATTATGCGCATTGTAGAAAGGAGGATGAGGGTTAGTGATTGAGGTTAATAATTTATATAAAAGTTTTGGCGAACTTGAAGTATTAAAAGGCATTAATGAACACATAATGAAAGAAGAAGTAGTTGTTGTAATAGGTCCTAGTGGTTCAGGAAAATCTACCTTTTTACGATGCATTAATTTAATGGAACAGCCGACAAAAGGAACAATTAAAATAAAGGGAATAGATATAACATCGGCAAAAACAAATATAAATCAAGTCCGACAAAAAGTAGGGATGGTTTTTCAGCAGTTTAATTTATTTCCTCATATGAATGTTATGGAAAATATAACTCTAGCACCGATAAAATTAAAAGGCTTGACTAAAAAAGAGGCGGAAGAAGTTGCTTATGAATTATTAGATAAGGTTGGTCTTAGGGAAAAAGCTATGGAATACCCTAATAAGTTATCTGGAGGTCAAAAGCAAAGAATTGCCATTGCAAGGGCTTTAGCAATGAATCCTGAAATCATGCTTTTTGATGAACCTACCTCAGCATTGGATCCCGAGATGGTAAAGGAAGTGTTGGAGGTTATCAGAGGCTTGGCTAATGAAGGGATGACTATGATGATAGTAACTCACGAAATGGGTTTTGCAAAAGAGGTAGGTACAAGATTGTTGTTTATGGATGAAGGAAAAATTATTGAAAGTGGAAATCCAAAAGAGATATTTGCAAATCCTAAAGAAGAAAGAACACGTATTTTTTTAAGTAAAGTATTATAAATTTGATATTTTATTACGTTTAAAAAATAAATAAATTCTAAACTTTAAAAATTAAAAATCAAAAAAGGATTTTGATATAATTTGTAGAATATAATATAATATAAAATATCAAGTTTTTTGAAAGTACTAATAAGAAGGAGTTGACCGTCATGCGTTATATTATTAGTGGAACGAATATAGAAATAACCAATGCTCTCCAACAAAAGGTAATGGATAAGCTTAGTAAATTAGAAAAGTTTTTCGTGGCAGAAACTGAAGCACAAGTTACCCTTAGTGTTGAGAAGTTAAGACATATAATAGAGGTTACAATCCCGTTTCAAGGTACAATTTTAAGAGCAGAAGTAGATGAAAAGGATATGTATGCTGCAATTGACGAAGTTGTAGATGTACTAGAAAGACAATTATTAAAACATAAAAGCAGGCTTAAAGACAAACATAGAAACAATAGTCCTTTTAAGAAGGAATTTATTAAGCATATTGAAGATAATGAGAATGATGATGCAACAATAATTATTGAAAAAACTAAGCGTTTTGCAATTAAACCTATGGATGCAGAAGAAGCAGCAATGCAAATGGATTTGTTAGGTCATAACTTCTTTGTTTTTAGGAATGCAGAAACTGACGAAGTTAATGTAGTATATAAACGTAAAAACGGTACTTTTGGATTAATTGAACCTGAGTTTTAATTATAAAAACCCTCACTTGTTGAGGGTTTTTGTTTCTGACCAATTATATCCATTAATCTACTGTAGTATTGTAAATAATTATAATGTTTGTTATACTAATTATTGGAGTACCGGCCTATGCTCCTTGTCTTAATGCATTTAGTGCTGGTTTTCTTTTTTTGAATAAATTATCATTTTAATTGAGAAGAAGGTGAATCTGTGAAAGGTTTAATAGAAAAAATATTTGGAACACATAGTGAAAGAGAAATAAAAAAAATAGAAGGAATTGTTAATGATATTGAAGATTTAGCTTCTAAGATGGAACAACTTTCAGATGAAGAATTAAGGGAAAAGACAGATGAATTCAAAAATAGATTGGCTCAAGGAGAAACTCTTGATGATATCTTACCAGAAGCATATGCTGTTGTTAGGGAAGCTTCTACTAGAGTTCTTGGAATGAGACATTTTAGGGTTCAACTTATTGGAGGTATTATTCTTCATCAAGGAAGAATTGCAGAAATGAAAACAGGGGAAGGTAAGACTTTAGTTGCTACCCTTCCAGCTTATCTTAATGCTTTAGAAGGCAAGGGTGTCCATATAGTTACTGTAAACGACTATTTGGCTAATCGTGACGCTGAGTGGATGGGTAAGATTTATGAATTTTTAGGTCTATCCGTTGGTGTTATTTTAAACGACATGGAATCTGAAGACAGAAGAAAAGCATACAATTGTGATATTACTTATGGTACAAATAATGAGTTTGGTTTTGATTATCTAAGAGATAATATGGTAATTTATAAAGAAGAGATGGTTCAAAGAGATCTTCATTATGCAATTATCGACGAAGTAGACTCGGTGTTAATAGATGAAGCAAGAACGCCTCTTATCATATCTGGAAGCAGTTCAAAATCTACTCATTTATATAAGGCGGCAGATATTTTTGTACGTAGATTGAAAAAAGGTAGAATTCTTACTGAAGAATCTGCCCTAAATAATTTATTGCAGCAAGAAATAGAAGAAGAAGGGGACTTTGTTGTTGATGAAAAGGCAAAAACTGTTACCCTTACTGCAGAAGGTGTTAAAAAAGCTGAACAATTTTTTAGCATTGAAAACTTGGCAGATCCTGAAAACATGGAAATACAGCACCATATAAATCTTGCTCTTAAAGCACATAATATAATGCACTTAGATAAGGATTATGTGGTTAAAGATGGAGAAATAGTAATTGTAGATGAATTTACTGGTCGTCTTATGCCAGGAAGAAGGTACTCAGACGGTCTTCACCAAGCTATTGAAGCAAAAGAAAATGTGGAAGTAAATAGAGAGAGTAAAACTCTTGCAACAATTACTTTTCAAAATTATTTTAATAAATATAATAAAAAATCAGGTATGACTGGTACTGCTTTAACTGAAGAAGAAGAATTTAGACAAATTTATGGTATGGACGTAATAGTTATTCCAACTAATAAGCCAGTTGTTCGTGTAGACCACCCTGATGTAGTATATAAAACTGAAAAGGCAAAGTTTAATGCTGTAGTTAATGAGATAGAAGAGTCTTATAATAATGGTCAACCAGTTTTAGTAGGTACAATAACTATAGAAACTTCTGAAATGCTTAGTCAAATGCTTAAAAAAAGAGGTATCAAACACCAAGTATTAAATGCAAAGTATCATGATAGAGAAGCTGAGATTGTAGCTCTTGCAGGACAAAAGGGAGCAGTTACTATAGCTACAAATATGGCTGGTCGTGGTACGGACATTAAGCTTGGCGAAGGTGTTAAGGAATTGGGTGGCTTAAAGATTATTGGTACTGAAAGACATGAATCAAGACGTATTGATAATCAGTTAAGAGGTCGTTCTGGTCGTCAAGGAGACCCTGGTGAATCTAGATTTTATATTTCTCTTGAGGATGAATTGATGAGGCTTTTCGGCTCTGAAAGAATATTAAAGATGTTTGATGCTATGGGACTTCCTGAAGATCAACCTATTGAGCATAATATGCTTTCTAAAGCAATAGAAAATGCTCAAAAGAAGGTGGAAGGAAATAACTTCTCCATTCGTAAGCATTTGCTTGAATATGATAGGGTGATGAATGAACAAAGAGAAATTATATACGGTGAACGCAAAAAAGTATTAGAAGGAAGTAATTTAAAGGATAATATATTAAGCATGATTAAAAGTATTATTAACGATGCTGTTGAGATGTATACAGGCGAAAGCGTTCATCCTGATGAATGGGACATAGTATCATTAAATGATTATTTAAGAAAAATAATCCCAATAAAAGAGATAAATATTTCAAAAGAAGAAAAAGAAGAATTGACTAAAGAGATTCTTAAAGAGAAAATAGAAGAAGAAGCAATAGAGCTTTATAATAGCAAGGAAGCAGAAATTGGCGAAGAACAAATGCGTGAAATAGAGCGGGTAATTCTTCTTAGAGTTATCGACCAAAAATGGATGGATCATATAGACAATATGGATCAAATGCGTCAAGGTATTGGACTTCGTGCTTACGGTCAAAGAGATCCTTTAGTAGAATATCAGTTTATAGGCTATGATATGTTTGAAGAAATGAGCGATAATATCCAAGAAGATACAGTTCGGGCTCTTTACAATGTTAAAGTTGCATATAAGCCTGAAAGAGAAAGAGTAGCTGAGCCGATTTCTACCAATAGAGGTGAAGAGTCAATAAGGGTTCCTATTAAAAGGAAAGAACAAAAAGTAGGACGAAATGATCCTTGTCCATGTGGAAGCGGTAAAAAGTATAAGTTCTGTTGTGGCAAAAATGCATAATTTTATTAGACATTAAATATAAAGGAGTTGATAGATTGTTAGAGTTAGAACAGTTAAAACAAGAGCTTCAACCCTATCGCAATAAATTAGAAGAAATGGGGGCTTCACTTTGACATATCAGGTGTTAAAGTTAAGCTAAAAGAATTAGAAGAAAAATCTTCTCAGTCCGACTTTTGGGATGATATGGACGAAGCACAAAAAATTCTTCAAGAAATAAAGATGCTAAAGTCTAAATTAGAAAGTTTCGAAGAATTATATAGGGAGTATGAGGATATAACAACTCTTATAGAAATAGGCTTAGAAGAAAGGGAAGAAAGTTTAATCCCTGAAGCAAAACAAGAAGCAAGTTTGTTTACCAAACACTACGAACAAATGAGAATTTCGACATTATTGGATGGAGAATATGATAGAAATAATGCTATAGTTACTCTTCATGCGGGAGCAGGAGGAACTGAAGCTTGTGATTGGGTATCCATGCTTTTTAGGATGTATACCCGTTGGGCTGAGGATAAAGGATTTAAGGTCGATACATTAGATTATCTTCCAGGTGATGAAGCAGGTATAAAGTCTGTAACCATTCAAATAAGTGGTGAGAATGCTTATGGTTATTTAAAATCTGAAAAAGGTATCCACCGCTTAGTTAGAATATCTCCTTTTGATGCCTCTGGGAGAAGACATACCTCATTTGCCTCATGTGATGTTCTTCCTGAAATAGATGATGATGATTTAGATATAGGAATTAATCCAGAGGATATTCGAATTGATACCTATAGAGCTAGTGGAGCAGGAGGTCAGCATGTTAATACTACTGATTCTGCTGTACGCATCACTCATATACCTACAAATATAGTTGTTCAGTGTCAAAATGAAAGATCTCAACATAAAAACAGAGAGTCTGCAATGAAAATGTTAAGAGCAAAATTATATGAAAAAAAGATGGAAGAACAAATGGAAAAACTTCAGGACATCCGGGGTGAAGTCAAAGAAATTGGCTGGGGGAACCAAATAAGATCTTATGTTTTTCACCCCTATAATATGGTCAAAGATCATCGTACCAATGAAGAAACAGGAAATGTTTCTGCTGTAATGGATGGGGATATTGATAAGTTTATCAATGCCTATCTTAATTGGATTCATTGATCTAAACTTTTAAATTTTGAGGGGAGGAAAAGGTATGGCAACAAAACAAGAAGTAATATTTAAACTAGGTGGAGAAGAATATGGCTTGGAGATTATGAAAGTCTATGGCATTGAAAGGTATCAAAAGGTAACAAAGGTACCTAATACGCCAGAGTATATTGAAGGCATTATTAATTTAAGAGGAGAGGTATATCCAATCTACAATTTAAGAAAGAAATTTAATATGCCTGAAAAAGCTGTAGATGATGAAACCAAGATGATTATTGTTAACTCTGACGGCATGATGGTTGGATTTGTTGTTGATTCAGTTGTTGAAATAAGACACATAGATGAAAACTTTATTAAACCTGCCCCCAAACTAATCTCTGGAATAGACAGGCGTTATATTATAGGAGTTGGAGAAGTAGACGATAGAATGATAATTCTATTAGATGTAGACTTGATTTTGGAAGAAGAGGAAAAAGATACAGTATCACAAATAGTAAATCAAGTTGAATAAGCATATTTAACAAAAAACGCGATTATATTCGCGTTTTTTTATTGTTTTTTTTTCTTATAATATCTTGCATTATATAAATAAATATGATATATTCCTTGTATCAAATACAAATGTCTCTTACACAAATACAAAAAGTTTTTTGCCTGTCCCATATTGAAAAGGAGGTTGGGCATGAAGAGCGAGACCGTATTTTTTATAGTTGATAAGAATGTACTTCCAGAGGTATTTATTAAAGTAGTAGAAGCTAAAAGACTACTAGAATCCGGAAAAGTCCAAACGGTTCAAGAGGCCTCTGACATGGTGGGAATTAGTAGAAGTTCATTTTATAAATATAAAGATTCAGTATATCCTTTTTTCGAGAATTCAAGAGGTAGAACAATTACTATTTCCATTCAATTAGAAGATAGAACTGGGCTTTTATCCCACGTTCTAAACGTAATAGCGTCGGTTGGGGCAAACATATTAACCATCAATCAAACCATACCAGTTAATAGAATTGCCAATGTGACTATCACTATGGAAACTAATCCGACAAAAGATGATATTAAGGAAATAATTGATAAAGTTGAATCCATAGATGGAGTTTTACATTTAAAAATATTAGCCAGGGAGTGAAGGAAATGATTAATATAGCTATATTAGGTTATGGAACAGTAGGTTCTGGAGTTGTAGAAGTAATTAACAAGAATAGAGAAAGCATTAACAAAAATGCAGGGAAGGAAATTAATATAAAATATGTATTAGACTTAAGAACTTTTCCAGGTGACCCTGTAGAAAAGATTTTAACTAATGACATAGAAGATATTTTAAACGATGAGGAAGTAAAAATTGTTGTTGAAGTAATGGGTGGTATTGAACCTGCTTATTCATATGTAAAGAGAGCATTACTTAGTGGTAAGAGTGTTGTGACATCAAATAAGGAATTGGTGGCAAAGCACGGTTCGGAACTTTTAAAGATTGCCCGTGAAAAGGATATTAACTTTTTATTTGAAGCAAGTGTAGGTGGGGGAATACCGCTTATACGTACTTTAAATCAATCCTTAACAGCTGATGAAATTTATGAGATTACAGGAATTTTAAATGGAACTACAAATTATATTCTTACAAAGATGACAGATGAAGGCAGATCTTTTGATGAAGTTTTAAAAGTAGCTCAAGAAAAAGGTTATGCTGAAAGAGATCCAAGGGCAGATGTAGAAGGACATGACGCATGTAGAAAAATTGCTATTTTATCTTCTTTAGCATTTGGCATGGAAGTAGATTTTGAAGATATATATACAGAAGGTATTACAAAAATAACAAAGAATGATATCCTTTATGCTCAAAAAATGAAGCATTCTATTAAATTGTTAGCAACAAGTAAAAAGATAGATCATAAAATTTTTGCAAGAGTATCTCCTGTTATGATAAGTGATGAACATCCTCTTGCTACCGTAAAGGGAGTTTTTAATGCTGTACTAGTAAAAGGAAATGTTGTTGGAGATGTAATGCTTTATGGGAAAGGTGCTGGGAAGCTTCCTACAGCTAGTGCTGTGGTAGTGGATGTAGTGGACGCTGTAAAACACTTAAATCGCAATATTGTCTTTTCATGGAGTACAGAAAAGATGGATTTAATGGAATTAAAAGATGTTCCAGTTCGTTATTTTATAAGAGTTAGCTATAAAGATTTTGAAAATGCAAAAAAAGAACTACAAGAAGTTTTTGGAGTTAATGAAATAATTTCTTTAGATAATTTAGATAATGAATTTGCATTTATCTCTAAAGAGGAGACAGAAGGAATACTTCAAGAAAAGCTTGACACATTAAAGAAACAAAAAGCTATAAATAAAATAGCAAATGTTATTAGAATCGAAAACTAACTTAATAGTAGAGGAGAATAATATGAAATACGTAGTAATTCTTGGAGATGGAATGGCAGATGAACCAATAAAGGAGCTTGGCAATAAGACTCCTCTTCAATATGCTAATAAGCCAATGATAGATTATATGGCGAAACATGGAGAAGTAGGAATTGTATATACTATACCAGAAGGTATGACTCCAGGCAGTGATACGGCTAACCTATCTGTAATGGGATATAATCCTGAAATATATTATAGTGGAAGATCACCCTTAGAAGCAGTTAGTATGGGAGTTAAACTTTTAGATACAGATGTAACTTTTCGTTGTAATTTAGTTACTCTTTCAGATGAAGGAGATTATGATGAAAAAATTATTTTAGACCATAGTTCTGACGAAATTTCTACAAAAGAAGCAAGAGAATTAATTAAAGCTGTTAACGAGCATTTTAAAACAAAGGAAATAGAATTCTTTCCTGGAGTAAGCTATAGACATTTAATGTTGTGGCACAAGGGTTCTGTCGAATTTGACTTGACACCTCCTCACGATATTTTAGGGAAGAAAATTACTGATTATCTTCCCAAAGGCGAGCAAAAAGATATTATTTACAAAATGATGAGAGAAAGTTATAATTTTTTAAGGAACCACCCCATAAATATAAATAGAATTGAAAAAGGCTTAAAGCCTGCCAATTCAATTTGGATTTGGGGAGAAGGAAGAAAGCCCCTATTACCTTCTTTTGAAGAAAAATACGGCTTAAAGGGTTCTGTAATATCTGCAGTAGATTTGATAAAAGGAATTGGAATATGTGCAGGACTTGATTCTATTGATGTAGAAGGTGCTACAGGAAATATTCATACAAACTTCATTGGCAAAGCAATGGCGGCAGTTAATGAAATAAAAAATGGTAAAGACTTTGTATATGTTCATCTGGAAGCTCCTGATGAAAGTGGTCATAGAAATGAATTAGATAACAAGGTAAAATCTATTGAGTTATTAGATGAAAAGGTTATTAAAGTTATTAAAGAAGAATTAGATTTATTAGGAGAAGAATATAAACTAATGGTTTTACCAGATCACCCTACACCAATCAGGCTTAGAACTCATACTGCTGATCCTGTACCATATTTAATTTATCAAAATACTAAAGAAATATTTAATCCCAAGCAACAATATGATGAAATATATGTATCAGGAACTAATAATTGTTTTAAAAAAGGTCATGAATTAATGAATTACTTTCTAAAATGTAAGGAGGACGAATAACTTGTTAATAGTACAAAAATATGGCGGAAGTTCGGTAGCCAATCCGGAAAGAGTTTTTAATGTTGCAAAACGAATTATTGATACTTATAAACAAGGAAATAAAGTAGTAGTAGTCTTATCTGCTCAAGGGAAGACTACAGATGAACTTATAGCAAAAGCCCATGAAATTGATCCAAATCCTTCAAAAAGGGAAATGGATATGCTTATTTCTACAGGAGAACAGCAATCTGTGGCTCTAATGGCTATGGCAATTAACAAATTAGGATATCCTGCAGTTTCTCTTAATGCTTTTCAAGTAGGCATGCACACAAATCGTACCTATAGCAATGCTAGACTTAAGAGAATAGATACTGAAAGAATTGAATCAGAACTTGATAGAAAAAATATTGTATTAGTAACTGGTTTCCAAGGAATAAATAAATTTGACGACATTACAACACTAGGCAGAAGTGGTTCTGATACTACTGCAGTAGCAATTGCTGCAGCCTTAAGAGCGGATAAGTGTGAAATATATACAGATGTTGATGGTGTTTATACTGCAGATCCTAGAATAGTTAAGGATGCCAGAAAGCTAAATGAAATTACATATGATGAAATGTTAGAATTAGCAGCACTTGGAGCAAAGGTTCTGCACCATCGCTCGGTTGAAATTGCAAAAAAATATAACGTTGAGTTGGTTGTAAGATCCAGTTTAAATAATTCGGAAGGTACAATTGTTAGGGAGGTATGTAATGTGGAGAAAATGTTGGTAAGTGGTGTTGCTGGGGATAAGAATGTAGCAAGGATTTCAGTTATGGGTATACCTGATACTCCCGGAAAAGCATTTGATTTATTTTCATTACTGGCAAAAAATAAGATTAGTGTAGATATCATATTACAATCTATAGGGCGTGACGGAACAAAGGATATTTCCTTTACTTTAGCTAGAACTGATTTAAATGATGCAATAAATGTAATAAAAGAAAACTTAGATAGACTAGGAGCAAAAGATGTTGTATATAAAGAAGATGTGGCAAAGGTATCTATAGTTGGGGCAGGCATGGCAACCAATCCTGGAATAGCAGCTATGATGTTTGAAGCAATGTATAATGCGGGCATTAATATCAGTATGATATCTACATCAGAAGTTAAAATATCTGTACTTATTGATGAAAAACATACAGAAGAAGCTATGAATGCTATTCACGACCGCTTTAGATTAGCTATGGAAAGATAATAATATAATAAGGGCTTATAAACAAAATTAGTTTATAAGCCCTTTGTTATGTCATAAAGTTATTTAAACTGCATATTATATAGCTGAGCATACAATCCATTTAAGGCTAATAATTCTTCATGGTTTCCTTCTTCGGTAATACCGTCTTCTGTAAGAACTAAAATCTTTTGTGCATTTTTAATGGTTGACAGTCTGTGAGCAATTACAAAAGTTGTTCTGTTTTTCGATAATTTTTCTAAGGATTCTTGCACAACTTTTTCACTTTCGTTATCTAAGGCTGAAGTTGCTTCATCAAATATTAAAATAGGAGGGTTCTTTAAAAATACCCTGGCAATACTTAGTCTTTGCTTTTGCCCACCAGAAAGTTTTACACCTCGTTGCCCAATATCTGTATCGTATCCATTGGGCAATTCCATTATAAAGTCATGGGCATTAGCATTTTTGGCTGCAGCAATAATTTCTTGCTTTGTAGCATCTGGTTTTCCGTAGCGGATATTATCCATAACAGTGCCTGCAAACAAATACACATCTTGTTGAACAATTCCGATATTTTGTCTTAAGGATTTTAATTTAATATCTTTGATATCGATATTATCAATTTTTATGGTTCCACTAGTAACTTCATAAAATCTTGGAATAAGGCTGCATAAAGTTGTTTTTCCTACTCCTGAAGGACCTACCAAGGCAATATAATTTCCTGCCTTTACATTTAAATTAATATTTGAAAAAACGGCATCATTTGTTCCATGATAATGGAAAGATACTTGTTCAAAAGAAATATCGCCTTTAACATTTTTAATTTCAATAGCATCTTTTTTATCTTTAATGTCAGGATGTATAGACAATATTTCATAGAATCTTTCAAAGCCAGTAATTCCATTTTGAAATTGCTCAGCAAAGTTTACTAGTTTCCTTACTGGTTCTAAAAAAGCACCAATATAAAGTAAAAAAGTAATTAAATCAACTGTATCAAGTTGATTTTTAGCCATTAATAAAGAGGCACCTATGATTAAGGCAACATAAATGAATGAACTAAACGCACTGATACCGCTGTAATATTTAGATATGTAACGATAACTGTTGCTTCTGCTTTGGACAAATTGAGCATTGTTTTCCTTAAACTTTTCTAATTCAACATCCTCATTTGCAAAAGACTTAACTACCCTAATTCCTGAGATACTATCTTCTATTCCAGCATTAATCATTGCAATTTTTTCCCTATTTCTTTTAAAGGCCTTATTCATTTTTATATTATAGTAGTAAGCGAAAACAAACATAATAGGAATAAAAGAAAATACAATTAAGGTTAGTTTAATGTTAATCCTTACTAAAATAATAAAAGAACCTATTAATTTGGTTAGAGAAATCAAAATATCTTCAGGACCATGATGGCAAAGCTCTGTTATATCGAACAAATCATTAGTGATTCTAGACATAATTTGCCCTGTTTTTTGATTATCATAATAGCTAAAGGATAGTTTTTGCAGATGCTCAAATATATCGTTTCGCATATCATGCTCCATACGAGCACCCATAATATGTCCATAAGCTGTAATAAAATAATTACATAGGTATTCTAGCAAAGTTAAAAAAAGCATAAAGGATGCTATTTTTATAATAATTCCTACGGCTGGAGATGTACTAGTATTTAATAGATTTTCAGCAAGGTATCTTACAATAAGAGGAAAGGCTAAACTGATTCCTGAAGCTACAAATGCACAAACCATATCTGCAATAAAGAGCCATTTGTAAGGTTTGTAATAGGATAATAGTGCTTTTAGTTTTACATTCATAGTTTCACCTCGCCGTCTATATTTAAGCAATTTTAACTTATTTTAACTTATGATGATGATAAAATACTTATTCTTGATTAATAGTTATAGTTTTTGAAGAGCCTTCATAATTAACTTCACATCCTAGAGGTTCACACACAAACCTAGCAGGGACATATATTGTACCGTCTTTAATTACTGGAGCGGTATCCATAGTCATAGTTGAGTTATTAACTTGATAATTTTTACTTCCAATAATAAATTTTATTTCTGTGTCATTAACGGAAATGACAGCAGTTTTTGTAGAAGCATTCCAATCTACATCAGCACCTAAAGATTCACTTATAGCTCTTACAGGGACTTGAATCCTATTAGAAGAATCAAAAAAAGGTTTAGCTTGACTAGAAATATCTTTATCATTGACAATAACTTTAAAATTATTGGATAAATCATTAGATGAGCTAGTGCTTATTTTTGAATTAGCTACCTTAATATTTTTCCATCCCTTTATGTTTCCTTGTCCTTGTTCATTATCACCTGCAAATACTAAGGTTCCGTCACTTTTAAGTCCAACACTATAATAACTTCCAGCAGCAATTTCCACGATGTTTTTCCAACCACTAACATTAAGTTGGCCAAGGTTTCTAAAATTCTTTTCCCCTGCTGCTAAAACGGTTCCATCTGATTTTAATCCAAGCACATGATTACGGCCCGCTGCTAATTGAACAATATTTTTCCAATGACCAATTTTAGTTCTTTCAATATAATAAGGATCTGTTTCTTCCCCGGCAGATACCAAGCTACCATCATTTTTTAAGCCAAAAACAACATCACCTAAAACTAAGATGTCTTTAATATCTGTCCAATTTTCAAAAGCTTTTTGGAAAACTTCTTTTCTACCGTCACTGTAATTAGTTGATAAAATTTTGCCGTACTTATCTATTCCAATAACTAGTGAATCATTTACAATAAGCTTTTGGATATTTTCCCATTCGAGTATTTCGTTATTTCTGTCAAAAGTAAGAGTGCCAGCTACTACTACAGTTCCATCACTTTTTAATCCCAGAGAAAATTGATATCCTGCACATACTTGAACGATGTCTTTCCAATCTTGGACATTACATTCACCTTTTTCGTTTTTACCGCCTGAAGCAACAACAGTTCCATCTTTTTTTAGACCAATGATATGCATGTCACTGGCATCGATTTGGATTATGTTATTCCAGCTTGAGACATTAGGTAAAACAGAATCATTGAAATAGGTGTTTTTTGTAATTTGAACAGTACCATCACTTTTTAGAGCAGCAGTTTGCTCATAAGGGGTAGCTAAACTTTGGTGTTTAACAGGCCTTTCTAAATTGATGGCATATATAACTATAGGACATACTAAAAAACTAAACATGAAAATTAAAGATAAAAATTTAAATTTTGACATAACTAAATACGTCCTCCTTTTTTATATTTTTTGAATGATAACACTATAAAATATAATTGTCAATAAATATATTTTTATTATCTAGTTTCCCAAGATATTTAATATTGTTAGAAGATAACAAATCGTATATAATAGTGTTAATGTAAAAATGAAAAATGAATGGTGATTAAATGGATATTATAAAAACACTTCAAGAAGAATTTAACCTAAAAACATTTCAGGTTGAAAATACTGTTAAGCTTATTGATGAAGGAAACACAATTCCTTTTATTGCAAGATATAGAAAAGAAGTTACAGGTTCTTTAGATGATGTAGTTTTAAGAAATTTTCATGAAAGACTAAATTATCTTCGCAACTTGGCTGAAAAAAAAGAGCAAATTAAAAGAGCAATTGATGAGCAAGGTAAACTTACAGATGAGCTTGTTAAGGATATCGAAAAAGCAGAAACATTAACTGAATTAGAAGATATTTATAGACCTTTTAGACCTAAGAGAAGAACAAGAGCTACTATAGCTAAAGAAAAGGGTTTAGAACCTTTTGCTAAAATAATATGGGAGCAGCTTATAAATAGTCCTATAGAAGAAATTGCAAAGGACTATATTGATTTAGAAAAAGAAGTAAATAGTATAGAAGATGCTATAAATGGAGCTATGGATATAATAGCAGAATGGATTTCCGATAATGCTGATTATCGGAAATATATACGTAAAGAAACATTTGGCAAGGGTTTATTAGTAGTAAAAGCTAAAGATAAAAAGCAAGAGTCTGTTTATGAAATGTACTATGATTATAGTGAAGCGGTAAAAGATATTCCTGGCCATAGAATATTGGCTATTAATAGAGGAGAAAAGGAAAAGTTCTTATCCGTTAAAATTGACGCTCCTATAGATAGGATTATTCTATTTTTAGAAAAACAAATTATTAAGGGTGAAGGTCCGGGCTTTGAAATATTAAAGTCTGCTATTGAGGACAGTTATAAAAGATTGATTGCTCCTGCTATTGAAAGAGAAATAAGAAATGAATTGAGTGAAAAAGCTGAGACAGGAGCTTTAGAAGTATTTAAAAGCAATCTTTCCCAGCTATTATTGCAACCACCAATAAAAAACAAAGTGGTTCTTGGCTTAGACCCTGCATATAGAACAGGATGTAAAATAGCAGTAATTGACGAGACAGGGAAGGTATTAGATACAACAGTGGTATATCCAACCCCACCACAAAATAAAATAGAAGAATCTAAAAAGATACTTACAGAGCTTATAAACAAATATAATGTTGATATTATTTCAATAGGGAATGGAACTGCTTCTAGGGAATCTGAAATGCTTATTGCGGATTTAATTAAAGAACTTGATAGAAAGGTTCATTATATCATTGTTAATGAAGCAGGAGCTTCAGTATATTCTGCTTCTCCTTTGGCTTCTAAGGAGTTTCCTGAATATGATGTAGGGCTAAGGAGTGCGGTATCTATAGGAAGAAGGCTTCAAGACCCTTTAGCAGAGTTAGTTAAAATTGATCCTAAATCTATAGGAGTAGGACAATATCAACATGATATGAATCAAAAGAGATTAGAAGAAACTCTTCAAGGTGTTGTAGAAGATTGTGTAAACCGTGTAGGAGTAGATTTAAACACTGCTTCTGTTTCTTTATTGCAGTATGTATCAGGAATTAATAATGCAGTTGCTAAAAATATTGTTGAATATAGAGAAACTAATGGAAAATTTAAGAATAGAAAAGAGCTTCTAAAAGTAAAAAAATTAGGACCTAAGGTATTTGAACAATGTGCAGGATTTTTAAGAATTCCAGAATCAGATAATATACTTGATAATACAGGCGTTCACCCTGAATCCTATGATGTGGCACAAAGATTTCTTGATAGTATTGCTATTACTATAAATGATATTAAAGCATCTAAAATCAAAAACATAAGAAAAACTATTCAAGATATTGATGGCTTAGCAAAAAGTTTAGAAGTAGGGCTACCTACGCTAGAAGATATAATAAAAGAACTAGAAAAGCCAGGCAGGGATCCCAGAGAGGATATGCCAAAGCCTATTCTAAGGAGTGATGTATTAGAATTAGAAGATTTAAGAGAAAAGATGATTTTAACTGGGACAGTTAGAAACATCACAGATTTTGGGGCATTTGTAGACATAGGAGTTCATCAAGACGGTTTGGTTCATATATCACAAATGTCAGATAAATATATTAAACACCCTCTAGAAGTAGTTAGGGTAGGAGATATTGTTAAGGTATCTGTATTAAGTGTCGACATTAATAAAAAGAGGATTGCGTTGACAATGAAAGGGATTTAAGGAAGGAGAACAAGTATGGAAGTTAGGTCGTTTAACGATGATTATCACGAGGTCGGCCAATTAGTTATAAACCATTTACATCCTGATTATGATTCGGTTGAAGAAATGAAAGAGCACTGGAAGGGAAAAGATCTCTTATTAAAAGTTGCAATTAACGACGGAAAAGTTATAGGATTTGGGGGCCTGGATTTAGTACGCAAAGAAGGTGCTCCAAATTCAGACTTATATGGTATAGTTGTTGATCCTGCTTACAGGAAGCAGGGAATAGGAACTTTATTAATGAACTCTTTAATTAATGATGCTAAAGAATTGGGAATTCGCTATATATATGCAAATCTTGACAGAGAAAATGAAGAAGGAATAAATTTTTTATTAAATCTTGGTTTTGAATATAGAAGAAGTTTTTTTATGATGGAAATGAATGAACCGGTTATTAATGAGTTAGAATGTCCAGAGGGTATTGAAATTAAGAAGATGGAAATCTTAGAGGATGTAGAAGAATTTTTAGAAGTATATGAAGAAATCTTTGGACATATAAATGATAAAGGAAAACTGATTGATAAAATAGCCAAAGAAAATAATTATAATTTTTTCTTAATGTATAGAGTAAGTAGGAGCACAGCCACTAAGAAAATCATAGGTTTTTGTATTGTGGAAAATATTGATGAAGACGGGATTAACCGCCGCATTGATGTTTTAGGGGTAATAGATAAGTATGCCAGAAGAGGTTTAGGAAAGGTCCTTTATATTTCAGTTTTAAACCATTATTGGTCACTTCCTGAAACCAAAAAAATTACGATTACTTTAAAGAGCTCTTCTGAGAATATTAAAAAATTCTATTTATCTTGCGGAATGGAAGAAACATTTATTACTGAAACATACAGATATGAGATGTAAATTTGAAATAATTTAAAATAAATGAAAATTGACAGAATGAAATACATATAGTATAATAAATAAAATTTAATAAGAAGGTTCTTCAGGGCAGGGTGAAATTCCCGACCGGCGGTTATAGTCCGCGAGTGTGAAAGCACTGATTTGGTGAAATTCCAAAACCGACAGTATAGTCTGGATGGGAGAAGAAATGACTTTTGTATTTATTAATAAAACTAGTCAGTCTGAAGAATCTTCAGGCTGTTTTTTTATGGCCGATAAAATTTTTTAAAAGGAGAGGTTATTATGGAAAGTGTTAGCAAAGCGGTTAATCGAGAAAAAAATGTATTTAAGACTACCAATTTAGTAAGGATGGGATTATTATCAGCTCTTGCTGTTGTTCTTATGAAGCTAGAATTTGTTGTTCCTGGCTTTCCGCCTTTTCTAAAAATGGATATTAGTGATTTACCAGCGGTTATTGGTGCATTTATCATAGGACCTGTAGGAGGAGTAATAATTCAGCTTATTAAGGTATTATTATATACAGTATCGGGCAGTGAAACTTTTGGCATAGGACCTTTAGCTAATTTTATTGTAGGAGCTGCATATATTTTTCCTCTTGGCCTTATTTACAAATACAAAAGAAACATATTAGGATTTGTTTTTGGTTGTGTTGTTGGAACTATTACCATGGCAATCGTTTCGGCATTTATGAATTATTTTGTTATGATACCGTTTTATTCAGTGGCATTTGGATTGTCAATAGATGCAATTGTTGAAATGTGTGCAAAAATTAATTCTAATGTTAAGGACTTAAAAACATTGATTATATTTTCAATTCTTCCTTTTAATATATTAAAAGCAGTTATTATTTCAAGTGTGAGCATTGTTCTTTATACACCGTTAAGATTACTGTTTAATAGAATAAGTAATTTATAAATGAATAATTAATTATTTGGAACGGTCTTGACCGTTCCTTTATTTATTTATATATTTATAAATAGTGTACAAGTATGATATTATTGAAAGGAATAAGATAATGATATATGAAACTTTTTCGGAAGAAGAAACAAAAGAATTAGGTCGTAAAATAGCAAGCAAGGCCCAAAAAGGAGATATATATTGCCTTATAGGGGACTTAGGAGTAGGTAAGACTGCTTTTGCAAAAGGTTTAGCAAAAGGGCTTGATATAAAAGAAGCTATAACTAGTCCTACTTTTACTGTAGTAAATGAATATCAAGGAAGATTACCTTTATATCACTTTGATGTTTATAGGATTACAGATATTGATGAAATGGAAGAGATAGGCTATGAGGAATATTTTTATGGAGATGGGATTTGCTTGATTGAATGGGCAGATATGATTGAAGAATTAATTCCAGATAATGCAATATGGATTAATATCATAAAAGATTTAGATAAAGCTGATAATTATCGTAAGATTATTATTGAAAATAAAAAGGAGATGTAAAATTGAAAATTTTAGCCATAGATTCATCGGGAAATGTAGCTTCCGTTGCAGTTGTTGAAGACGATAAATTACTTGGAGAGATAACAACAAATTATAAAAAAACCCATTCTCAAACCTTGCTTCCAATGATTGATAAGCTATGTCGTATGATAGATTTAGATTTAAATTCTTTAGATTATATTGCTAGTTCTAGTGGTCCAGGTTCATTTACTGGCCTTAGAATAGGTGTAACCACTGCAAAAGGATTAGCTTTTGCTCTTAATAAATCCATTATAGGAGTTCCCACCCTTGATGGTTTAGCATACAATATTGTATATAGCGATTATTTAATATGCCCTATAATGGATGCAAGAAGAAATCAAGTATATACAGCATTTTATTTATGGGAAGATAATCAACCTAAAAGACAGTCCGAATACATGGCTATGGATATAGAGCATTGCTTAGAAAAAACAGAAGCTTTTAATAGGCCAGTAGTTTTTCTAGGGGATGCAGTGCCAGTATATAAAGAAACCATTAAAGAAAAAATGAAAGATAAAGAATACTATTTTGCTCCTCCAACTTGTAATATGCAAAGGGCGTCATCTATAGGGAGTTTGGCATTAATCTTAGCACAAGAAGGAAAAATACAAAATTCTATGGAATTTGTTCCGTTTTATCTAAGAAAGTCCCAAGCTGAAAGAGAATACGAGACAAAAAATAAATGAGTTGAGTGAAAGAGGATTTTTATGATTGAAATTTTTCCTATGAAAGAGGAAGATATAGATAAAGTTTATAAAATAGAAGAAAAATGCTTTATTACTCCTTGGTCAAAATACTCTTTTAAAAAGGAGTTAACTAGCCCTTTAACATATTATGTTGTTGCGAAAAAGGATAATAAAATATTAGCATATGGAGGAATGTGGATTATTGTTGGTGAAGGACATATTACTAATATTGCAGTAGACCCCGCTTATAGAAATCAAGGAATAGGCAAAGCTGTATTAGGATCATTAATAGAAGAAGCAGAAAGAAGAAAACTTACAGGAGTTACGTTAGAAGTAAGGGAAAGTAATATTGAAGCTATTAATCTTTACAAAAAATTTGGATTTATATGTGCAGGCATAAGAAAAGATTATTATCATGATACGAAAGAAGATGCAATTATTATGTGGAAATATTTATAATTAAAAAATATTAAGGTCTTCAATATAGAAGACTTTTTTTGTAGATTTTTTTTCAAAAAGAAATAAAATCTTTTGAAATTAGAGGAAATAGATTATTAGTATTGAATATAATAATATAGAAAGGAGTGGAAATATGAAGAATTTTAGGGAACTGAGTTATAAAGAGCTGAAGAAATATATAGACCCTTCAGAATTTGCTTTTAGAACAACGGATGATTTAGAACCCTTAGAAGGGATTATTGGTCAAGAAAGAGCCGTAAAAGCAATGGAATTTGGCTTAAATATTAAAATGAGGGGTTATAATATTTATATGTCGGGCCCTACGGGCTCAGGTAAGACCAGTTATGCTCAAAGTTATATAAAAGAATTTGCTAAGAACGAGCCAATTCCTTATGATTGGTGTTATGTATATAATTATAATAAGCCAAGCAATCCAATTGCTCTCCGTTTTCCTCCGGGCTTAGGAAAAGAATTTAGAGATGATATGAATGAATTAATAGAATATCTTCTTGCAGATATTCCTAAAGCATTTAGCTCTGAAGAATATGAAAAAGAAAAAGCAGAAATAATAAAAGATTATCAAACCAAAAGAGATGAACTGATTAACAATATGAAAGAAAGAGCACGGGAATTAGGTTTTGCTGTTAAGATGACCGGTACAGGAATATATTTTGTACCAATAATTGACGGAGAAGTTGTTGATGAAAGTGACTATAGTAATTTAGAAAAAGAAGTACAAGAAAGAATTGATGAAGTAACGGAAGAAATCCAAGATGAAGTATCTGAAACAATGAAGACAGTCAGGAATTTGGAAAAGAAAGCAAGACAAAAAATTGAGGACTTGGATTATAAAATTGGTTTATTTGCTGTTGGACATCATATTAGTTTTTTGAAAGAAAAATATAAAGAATATGATAGAGTCATTAAATATTTAGAAGCTGTTCAAGAAGACGTTTTAGAAAACATTCAAGAATTTCTTGAATATGAGGATGATGAAGAAGAACAACCTGTGTCTCCTATGTTACCTTTTATGATTAGAAACATAGAAGATGTAGTAAAAAAATACAGGGTAAATCTTTTTGTTGATAATACGGAAACAAAAGGAGCACCTGTAATTGTTGATTTTAATCCAACATATAATAAATTAATAGGACAAATTGAATATGATAATGAATTTGGTAATTTGACTACTGATTTTACAAAAATAAAACCAGGTTTATTTCATCAAGCTAACGGAGGATATCTAATCTTACAAACTTTAGATGTATTAAGTAATGCCCATTCTTGGGAAGCTATAAAAAGAGTATTAAAAACAAAAGAAGTAACAATAGAAAATTTGAGGGAATTAATGGGGCTTACTGCAGTTTCTTCATTGAAGCCCGAGCCAATTCCTGTATCAGTAAAAGTGATATTAATAGGTAGCGATTACTTATATAATTTATTATATGCTTTAGATGAAGATTTTAAAAAGTTATTTAAGATCAGAGTAGATTTTGATTCGGAAATGGAAAATAATAAAGAAAATATTACAATGTTAGCTAGATTTGTTCACGCCTTTTCTAAGAGGGAAAATACTGCTCCCTTTAATGTAAGTGCTATAGCAAAATTAGCTGAATACGCCTCTAGAATAGCAGAAAATCAAGAAAAGTTAACAACAAGGTTTAATAGTATTGTTGAAATATTGTGTGAGGCTAGTATTTGGTCTAAAATGGAGAACAAAAGTGAAATAACAGCAGAAGATATCCAAAAGGCAATAACTGAAAAAGAAAAGCGTTCAAATTTATATGAAGAAAAAATAGAAGAATTAATGAAAAATAATGTTATCATGATAGATTGTGATGGTGAAAAAATTGGTCAAATTAATGGCCTTGCAGTACTTGATACAGGAGACTACAGATTTGCAAAGCCTTCAAGAATCACTGCAACCACTTACATGGGGCAGTCGGGAATAATAAACATTGAAAAAGAATCAGAAATGAGCGGCAATATTCATAATAAAGGTGTTCAAGTTTTAACAGGTTATTTAGGTCAAACTTATGCTCAAGAATTTCCTCTTTCTCTTTCTTGTAGAATTTGTTTTGAACAAAGCTATAGTGGTGTTGATGGAGATAGTGCATCCAGTGCTGAGTTATATGCTGTCTTGTCAAGTCTTAGTGAAGTTCCTATAAAGCAAGGGATAGCAGTAACAGGTTCAATTAATCAAAATGGAGAAATCCAGCCAATTGGCGGAGTGTCTCATAAGATTGAAGGTTTTTATAAAATATGTAAAACAAAAGGCTTAACAGGAAAACAAGGAGTAATTATTCCACATCAAAATGTTAAAGATTTAGTATTAAAAGATGAGGTTATTGAGGCAGTAAAAGAAGGTAAATTTCATATATACCCCATAACTCATGTGGATGAAGGAATTGAAATCTTAACAGGAGTGCCTGCAGGAGAAAAAGATAAAGATAATAAATATGATGACAATACAATACATGGCAAAGTACATGCTAAATTAAAAGCTTTTTATGAAAAAACTCTAAAACAAAATCATAAGAAAAATGAAAAAAAGGAATAGTTATTTGTGTTTAAAGAAATGCTTTAACCCGTAAAAAAGGTTAGCATTTCTTTTATTATTACATTGCACTTGATTAACATATTAAACTAAACTATAAATTATAATTAAAAAAAGTAATTATTAGGGAAGGTTTTTATTAAAAAATAATATAAAAATAACCAATTTTTTTCGCAAACTATACAAAGTGCACAAAAAACTATAAGATCATTCTAGCGTATTTGACAATAGACATAATAAAATAAATAAGTTAAAATTTAAATACAAATAAAAATAGTATTTATTAATTCTAGATATTATTAATTATACATATTTCGAATGAACAATTAATTAATCATTAAGAAAAACATTTTAGCAATAAGCAAAACTTAAAATAATTACCTAGCTTCATTGCTTATTATTTTTCACAACTACTTTAACGTTAACTGTAATGCTTATCTTACAAAACTAAATGATTATTGTTAAGGAATAATAAAACTTTGCACAAAAGAAAGCTATTAGAAATAAATAAATTTATTTCTAATTATTTTCTCAAAACACTTTAACGTTAACTGTAATGCTTATTGGACAAAAAATAACAATAAAAACTATTATTTTACCCAATAACAAACAAGCATTATAGCTTACTGTCTTTGTTAACTTTGCCTAATTGAGCATTTATTATTTTTTAAAGTCTACTTTAACGTTAACTGCAATATTTCCCATATAATTATTTAGCATGGTAAAACAGGTAAAAGGGTAAAAACCTTTACTATAAATTTTAAGTTTTAAATAAATTTAATAAACTGAGGAGGTAAAAAAGTGGGAGACAAAAAGATTAGATTAGCATTAGTAGGAGTTGGGAACTGTGCTAGTTCATTAGTAGAAGGTATAGAATTCTACAAAAATGCAGAAATCGCAGAAGAAGCTGGAGGCTTAATGCACTATGAGATTGGTGGATATGAGCCCAAAGACATTGAAGTAGTAGTTGGTTTTGATATTGATTCAAAAAAGGTTGGAAAAGATGTAAGTGAAGCAATTTATGCAGCTCCAAACTGTGCGTACAAGATTGCTGAAGTACCTTATCTAAACGCACCAGTATTAAAAGGGCCTGTTCTTGATGGAGCTCCAGATCATTTACAACATTATTATGGTAAAGATTATTTCACAATCGATGAAAATCAAGAACCTGTTGATGTAGCACAAGCGTTAAAAGATTATAAGGTAGATGTAATACTTATTAATTTACCAACTGGTTCATATGAAGCAGCAAGATATTATGTAGAATGTGCAAAAAAAGCAGGCTGTGGAATAGTAAACGGAATTCCAGAATTATTGGCTTCTGATGAAGAAATAGCAAAAGGTTGTGAAGAAGCAGGAGTACCAATATTAGGTGATGACTGGAAAAGCCAGATTGGAGCAACTATTATTCATAGAGCATTAGCAAAACTATTTGAAGACAGAGGAATTAAAATTACAAAATCATATCAATTAAACTATGCAGGTAACACAGACTTTATCAACTTGGTAATGCGTGGAGAAACAAAGCATGTAACAAAGCATGATGCGGTTGCTTCTATTCTTAAAAAATCTGATACTCCGATTGCACCAGGATTTGCATTTGTTGATAATCAAGGTGATATGAAGACAGCTTCTATTTTAATTGAAGGAACTAAGTTTGGGGGAGCACCTGTTAAGCTTGAGTTGCATTTAGAAGTAGAAGATGCACCTAACTCAGCAGGTATTAGTATAGATGCAGTTCGTTGCTGTAAGTTAGCTTTAGATAGAGGACTAGCAGGTGCAATAATAGAACCTTCATCATATTTCTTTAAGCATCCTCCTGTACAATTTACAGATGATGTATGTAGAGAAAAAGTAGAAGAATTTATTAAAGGCAAATAATTAAGATTATCACTTTGTTAATTTCATACTGAAAAGTGAGCGGCTCCTTATAAAAGGTGTTACTCCTTGCATGTATACTTTTTCAACTCCCTCTCTAAAGGTTGAATTATATAAAAGGTGTCACTCATTTTTCAGCTTTTAACTAAAAATAAAATTGGGTGGGTATTAATATGAAAAACAAAATAGATATTGTAGTAATAGGTACAATTATAAAAGAGACAATTATATTCCCGGATAAGCAAATGGGTCCTGTACTTGGAAGCCCTGCTGCCTACTCAAGTTTAGTTATGGCTGCACAAGGCGTGAAGGTTGGGATAGTAACATATTACGGGAATGATATGGAAGAAATAATTTCTGAAATGGATGCTTTAGATAAAAGGGGTATTCTACCATATTCACATACAACAACTAATTTATTAATTTATAACGAAGATGGAACAAAAAGAGTAGAATATCAAAAAAGCACTCCAACAATAAAATTTGAAGATATCCATAAAGATTACTTAGAAGCGAAATATTATAAGATTTGTCCTATGAATTATGAGGTAGATCTAGATTTGGTATCTAAACTTCATTCTATGGATAAAGTAGTATTTATAGACTTGGGAGGCTTTGGGGGAGCAACGAGTGATATTAGACATTCTATAGAAACTGAATATGGCAAAAAGGTAATTGAAACATTATGTAATAATAGCTCGATAATTAAAGCTAGTGAAGAAGATTTAGCATCCATAATTCCTGGGAAAACAGCAGAAGAAGCAGCAGAAATCCTAATTAGTACGGGTGCTCCTAAAGTAGTAGTAACCCTTGGTGGAAAAGGTGCTTTATACAAAATTGCTGATAATGATCCTCAGTACATAAAGCCATTTGTTGCAACTAGTGAAAATCCAGACGGCTCTTTAGATTTTACTGGAGCAGGTGATTCTTTTGGGGCAGGGTTTATGGCCTCTTATATGCAAGAACAGGACATTAGAAAGGCAATCTTAAATGGGAATGCTACGGCGTCCTTGGTAATTCAACGTTCGGGGGGATGTACATATGACAGAATGCCTTCAAAAGAACGGGTACAAGAGAGATTGCAACAAAATAATGAATAGTTGACAGTATATAGGAGGTATAACTAATAAATAATAAAAAGGGGTGCATTAAATATGGCAAGAAAGATTGGAGTAGGAATTATCGGGGCTGGTTCAATAGCTGATATTGGACACTGTCCTTCAATAGCTGCATTAGAGAATGCTAAGTTAGCAGCTCTTTGTGATCCAAACGAAGAAATACTAGAAAAAATGACAAAGAAATGGGAGCCTGAAAAGTCATATACTGACTATCGTGCTATGCTAGAAGACAAGAACGTAGAAGTAGTAATTGTAGGGTCTCCTAACCGCTATCATGCACAACAAGCTATTGATGCAATGAGAGCAAAAAAACATGTAATAGTAGAAAAACCTTTTGCATGTACTCATGAAGAAGCATGGAAAATGGTAGACGTAAGTAAAGAAGAAGGCGTGTTCTTGATGGCAGGTACAAACCAACGCTTTTGGGAACAAAATGTTATTGCACGTAAATTAATAGATGAAGGCTTTATTGGTAAACCTCAAATGGGACGTTCTTCACTTCATGAAGGTTGGGGTTTGTATCATGAGCAGTTATCTTATACAAGATTCCGTCAAGATCCTTATGAAGCTGGTGCGGGTGCATTATTTGATTTAGGTGCACACAGAGCTGACTTATTAATGTTCTTGATGGGAAGTAAACCCAAACGTGTAATAGGTATTGTAAAAGCATTTGGTAAAGAATATACACCATTAGATGATTCGTTCTGGATTACTATTGAGTTTGAAAATGGAGCAACTGGAGTAATTAGTGGTGACAGATATTCACCTGCTGTATCTAATATTTCTGAAGTATATGGTACAGAAGGTACAATTTTTACTGGCTCAGAAGCAACTAACCCATTTCAATCTGCACCATTAGCAGTATATACCCATAAGGACTTTAAACAATCTGAATTACCTGAAATAGTAAGAGAATACCGCTATCCTCAATTATTCTGGTCAGAAGATATTATGCAACCAAACGGATATGTACCAAAACGTTGGGTGCCAATTTATCCAAAGAGAGGATGGGCATATAAATCAATGTTAGAACACTTCTTAGATTGTGTAGAAAAGGATGTACCACCATCACTTACTCCTGAAGACAGTGCTCTTGTTACAGACATACTTGTAGGTGCATATAAGTCTATGGAAACTAATTCATGGGTTGAAGTTGGACGAGACATGGAAAACTACATAGTACCGCTCTACGATGCTCCAGAAATTAAGTAATATCTGGTTGTATCGTTTAAGTATTAATAAACAAAAAAAATCAAATGGGGGTAAGACTATGAAAAAATTATTGGCTTTATTATTGACAGTTGCAATGCTTGCTAGTTTAGTAGCATGTGGTGGAAAGGATACCGGTAATGCAGGAGATACCGGTGGAAGCACAAACGTAGGAACTGAAACACCAAAAGCAGATGATAACAAAGATAATAAAACTGACAAAAAAGTTACTATTGGATATTCATTCCCAACTATCAACAATGAGTTCTGGGGAACAGCACTTGGTCATGTAGAAGCAGCAGCTAAAGAATTAGGATTTGATTTAATTTATGATGACTGTAATAATGACCAAGCAGAACAGTTAAATGACGTTGAAAGTATGATATCAGCAGGAATTGATGGTCTTGTTCTTGGGCCACAAGATGCATCTGTTGTAGCAGGAATACTAGATGCTTGTAAGAAAAATGACGTTAAAGTTGTTATTATTGACCGTTGGCCAGGGAACGATTTAGTAGCAGGAGAAGACTACATTGCATTTATTGGACCAAACGACGAAGAAGCAGGTTATCAAATTGCAATGTCCTTAATCGATTCTGGTGTTAAAAAGATGATTGGTATCGGCGGATATCAAAACACATCAGTTGCTGAAGGTCGTAGAGCAGGTTTAATGAAAGCGTTAGAAGAAAATCCTGATGTTGAATTATTGCAATATGAATGGGCTGGAGAAAACTGGGATGACGGAGATGAATATTTCCGTAACATGTATCAAGCAAATCCAGATTTAGAAGGTGTATGGTGTTATAATGACTCTTTAGCATTAGCATCAGTTAACGTATGTAAAGAGTTAGGAATTATTGACAAAGTTAAAGTTGGTGGTATGGACTTATTATCACCAGCAGTAGAATCTATGCAAGCAGGCGAACTATGGTTCTCAACTGGAGGACACTATATGCAATCAGCTTTTGGAGCAGTTATAGTGTTTGACGAAATCAATGGTAACAAATATACTGGTGACCCAGTAGTTAGCTTGAATTTATTAAATGTTTCTCAAGACAACTTAGATAAATTCGTACAAAAATATATTGATAATGAGCAACCTATCAATTGGAAAGAATTAAGTAAAACTTACAACCCAGATGCAGAATTAATATTTGAATTATCTCTTGACTAAAATTTAGACAAGTATTAGAAACTGTAGATTAATCTATAGTTAATGAATAGTTAATTTTATTGTTTAATCCCTTGTCAAATAACATTAATATTAGTTGTTTGACAAGGGAGATTTAACAAAAAGATATATAACGGGGAGGAATAATTTTGGGTGCTGCAGTGGTCTTTAAAGGAATAAAGAAATACTTCGAAGGTACAAAAGCATTAGATTGGGACCCTGAAGACGTTATGGAAGTATTCCCGGGAGAAATACATGGTTTAGTAGGAGAAAATGGGGCAGGAAAATCAACCTTATTTCAAGTATTAATGGGAATATATAAACGCAATGCTGGAGATATTTATTTATTCGGACAGCAAGCTGATATAAATGATGTACATGATGCTGAGAGGGCAGGCATATCTATCATAATGCAACAACCCAATTTTGCTTATAATATGACAGTAGCTGAAAACATATTTATGGGCAGGGATAAGGAATTTACAAATAAAGCAGGATTAATAAACTGGAAAAAACAAAATGAAGCAGCAGCAAAGATTTTAGAAGAATATAATTTTAGTCACATTAAACCAACGGATATACTAAATGACTTAGGTTTTGAAGAAAGAAAGCAAGTTGAAATAGTAAGAGCACTTTCTGTTAAACCTAAAATACTGTTAGTTGATGAGACTTCAGCCGCTGTTTCAAAAAAATCTGTAGAAATTCTTTATAAGTTATTGCGTGAAGAAAGAGACAAAGGTACTGCAGTAATATATATTTCACACTTTATAGATGAAGTTTATGACCTTTGCGACAGAGTTAGCATATTAAGGGACGGAAAATTAGTAGCCAATATGATGGTTAAGGATACTACTCCTGATATGATAATAAACAACATGGTTGGAAGAGATGTGTCAGGAGAAAGTTATAGAAGCGATAACAATGATTCTATTGGCGATGTAATGTTAGAAGTAAAGAACTTTACAAAAAAAGGTTGTTTCGAAGGCATTAATTTAAATGTTAGATCTGGAGAAATAGTAGGTATTGCGGGAATTGGTGGCTGTGGTTCGGATGAATTTGGACGAGCCCTCTTCGGAGATGAAAAGCCAACAAGCGGTGAAATGATTTACAAAGGTAAAAGTGGTTATATGAAATCACCATTAGAAGCAATCAAAAATGGAATTGCATATATTCCAAAAGACAGGGACCTTGAAGGTTTATTCTTAATATATGATTCAGTTATGAATATTTCTTCTGCAAATCTAAAGAGAATGAGTAAAAGAGGAATTATTAATCATAGATTAGAGCGCAATGTTGCAAAGGACTCGATAAAAAGACTTAAGATTAAAACGCCATCAGAATTGACGCTTGTGTCAAATTTAAGTGGTGGTAACCGTCAAAAAGTATCAATAGCAAAATGGGTTGCTAATGAATCAAGTCTATTAATTGTAAATTCTCCTACAAGAGGCGTAGACGTGGGAGCTAAATATGAAATTTATAAGACTCTAGAAGCTCTTAAGAACGAAGGGAAAGCCATTTTATTAATCTCTGATGAACTACCAGAATTATTAGGCATGTGTGACAGAATATATAGTTTCCGCAAGGGAAAGAACTCTGGTGAGTTTACTCGGGGAGTCGATTTTACTGAAGAAGCTGTCGTAGCAAAAATGGTTTAAAACAATTCTAAGGGGAAAGGAAATTGTTAATATGGGGATGACAAATTCAGCGAATAAAATGGATTTAATAAAAGAAAAATTGAAAAAGAATATTTCTTTAACAGCTTTTATAATACTTTTTATATTTTTCTCACTGACAACAAGTGGAAAGTTCTTAACAATGAACAATATTCAGACTTTATTAGGAGCTAGTATTGACCTTCTTATATGTGCATTAGGAGCTACTTTTATCATAATGCTAGGTAGTATTGATCTATCGGCAGGTTCTATGATTAGCCTTTGTGGTGTTATTGCAGCTAAGATATTTGTCGGAACAAAAAGCACATTATTAGCATTACTTGTTGCTATTATAGTAAGTGTTATTTTTTACGGAGCTATGGGCTTAGCTCATACTAAACTACAAGTTCCAACTTTTATTGTAACACTAGGATTCTTATCTATTGCAAGAGCAGTAGTGACAATGATAAGTTCTGGTACTATTACAATGATACCTTTTGATAGTCCTTTTAAGAAGTATTTTGGCTTAAGACCTTGGATACTAATCCTTGGACTAGTAATGTTTTTAATTGTATGGCTTATTGAAAGGTATACTTTGTTTGGAAGATATACCAGGTTAATTGGTGGCGATGAAAGAGTTGCAAAATTAAGCGGCATTAACGTAAATAAGCAAAAATTATTAGTATTTTTGTTTGCGGGCTTACTTACTGCTATTGCGGGAGTAGTGATGGCAGCTAGAATTGGTTCAGGTTCTCCTGCTGTTGGTCAAGGATATGAGTTGAACGTTATATCAGCAGTAGTACTTGGTGGAACATCTCAAAGAGGTGGTATTGGAGGAGTAAGTGGTACATTAATTGGTGCTGTTACCCTTGCCGTACTATCAAACGGGCTAGTACTTTTAGGAATGCCTTCAGAAGTACAATTATTTATAAAGGGTGTTGTATTAATCTTTGCAGTTTATGTTACCCTTGAAAGAAATCCTAATAACATAACTAAGTAATAATTAAAAAGGAGGGTAAGAATGGACAGCAATACGAAAAGTTACATAATTAATAATTGTAGAGAACAAATATTAAAAGAAGCAAAAGCTTTAAATAGAGTAGCAGAACAAGTTGATGAAGAGTATATTGCAGCTTGTGAAGCAATTTTTAACTGTGAAGGTAGAGTTATTGTAACAGGATTAGGCAAGACTGGTCATGTTGGTAAAAAGATAGCTGCTTCATTAGCTAGCTTAGGGATTCCATCGTTTTTTGTGCATAGCTGTGAGTCACTACACGGCGATATGGGGATGATTACAAAAGATGATGTAGTTATTATGATTTCTAATAGTGGGAAATCCTCAGAGATTTTAAATATGATTCCTGCTTTAAAGATTATTGGTCCAAAGACAATATCAATTACAAAAGACAAAAATTCTCCTTTAGCAAAAGAAACAGATATAAGAATCCTATGTGATGCAGGAGAAGAGATTGATCATTTGGGTTTAGCACCAACAGCAAGTAGTACAGCAGCTCTTGCTATTGGAGATGCTCTTGCAACAGTAGTATCAAGCATGAAAGGTTTTCAACGCGAAGATTTTGCCTTATGCCATCCAGGCGGGGCTTTGGGTCAGCAGTTATTAAAAGAATACACTGAAAGAGTAGCACAATAATTTTAACTAAAATTAAAAGCGGTGGTATTTAAGACCAACCACCGCTTGTTTATGGAATAATTAGCAATTATATTTCTATTAATAATGATGTAGGGCGGGGAAATAACATGAAAACAATTAACAGTAAGAGTTTGTACACATATGGTATTTTACTTATGATATTTGTTATTTCTCTTTGTAGTACAACTCAAGGAATTATTTTATCTGATTATATTATATATTATAATTTAGAATCATCGAAGCAAGGATTAATGAGTGCTTTTCAAAGTGTTGGTAATATTGCTGGCTTAATTATAATTCTTATTTTTGCTGGAAGACTTAAGAAAAGTACAATGTTAGCTATATCTGCTGCAATAATACCTTTTATATTTTTTATTATGGGAACCAAACCAGCTTTATCTGTCATATTAGTTAGTTATGCAATTTTTGGTATAATGTTTGCTCTTTGGGATTCTCTAGCCTCATCAGTAATGGTTGATATTCATTCTTCAAATTCTTCCCGCTATATGAACATATTACATGGTATTTTTGGATTGGGTGGAATAACAGGACCATTAGTATTTCAAGGCTTAGGCGGCATGGGGCTTATGTGGAACCAGATGTTAATAGCATCAGGGATTCTTTCTCTTATAGGAGTAAGTATCTTTATTATGGGTATAGTATCAACAAGAAAGTTAAATCCTAATAGTAAAGAAAAGACTTCAGATTTAACTTTATTAGATATAAAAAAATTTCTTCTTGAAAAAAGAAATAGGATAATACTTATTTGTGCTTTTTTATATGGAGCACATCAAATAGGGATAACTGTTTGGATGACAAGATTTATTTCTGACTATTTAGGAACACCAAAGTGGGGGCCGGGAGCACTTTCTCTTTTTTGGGTTGGTATAGCCCTATCTAGGTTGGCTGTTAGCAGATTGTCCTTAGAACCGTCTAAATTGATTTTTTTTGGGCACCTGCTTAGTGCACTTGCAATAGGAATAGGGGTTCTTATAGGAAATGGATTTATTATGTTTATATTTTGTGGTATATCAGGTTTGGTAGAAGGTGCAATTTTACCAATGACATTGGATATGGCATGTAATTGGCAAAAAGATAAAAGTTCATTAGGAAGTACAATGGTTCTTTTTGTTCATTATGGCGGATTTATTATTACACCACCCTTAATTGGGGCTTTAATCTTTACTTATGGCATAAAAGTTGGTATGATTATTCCAGCTATTCTTTCTGCAGTAGCTACAATATTTGCATATTTTCTTATGAAAAAAAGGAGAGAGCAGTATGTATGATTTAACAGATAGTTATTTTAAATTACAAAATGGAAGTGATATTAGGGGTATTGCACTAGAAGGCGTTGAAGGAGAAAAAGTAAATTTGACTCCAGAAGTTGCAAGAAATATTGCATCTGCTTTTATCACTTATCTGGCTAATAAAGAGAATAAACCTGCAGAAATGTTGGAAATAGCTGTTGGTCATGATTCAAGACTTTCAGCCAATCAGCTAAAGACTGGAGTACTAGAAGGTATTCAAAATATGGGTTCTACTCCTTATGATTGTTCTCTTGCATCAACACCATCAATGTTTATGTGTACTGTTTTGGAAGGCCTTGAGTTTGACGGAGGTATAATGATTACTGCTAGTCATCTTCCCTTTAATCGTAATGGAATGAAGTTTTTTACCAAAGATGGTGGCTTAGAAAGCAAAGAAATTAAGCAAGTGTTAGAAATTGCAATAGAAATTGCAAAAGATAACCCTAAGAAAGCAGAAAGTATTAAAGAAATTAAGAAATTAGATTTGATTTCTCATTATAGCGACTACCTAAAGGAAATAATAAAGAAAGAAGTTGCTAGTGAAAACTATGATAAACCTTTAGAAGGACTTCATATCGTTGTAGATGCTTCTAATGGTGCTGGTGGATTTTTCGTAGAAAAAGTACTAAAAGATCTTGGAGCAGATACTTCAGGAAGCACATGTCTAGAGCCTGATGGTACTTTCCCTAACCATGAACCAAATCCAGAAAACAGACAAGCTATGGAATATGTTAAGGAAATAACTATAAACAATAATGCAGATTTAGGTATTATTTTCGATACTGATGTAGACAGGATGGGAGCAGTATTTTCTAATGGAAAAGAAATTAATAAAAATGCTATTGTAGCTCTTATGTCAGCAATTGTAGCATCAAGGCATCCTAATACTACTATAGTTACAGATTCAGTTACTTCTGAACAACTTACAGATTTTTTAGAAAACAAGTTGAAGTTAAAGCATCATCGTTTTAAAAGAGGATATAAAAATGTAATTAACGAAGCAATTCGTTTAAATAAAGAAGGAATAGAAACTCATTTAGCTATAGAAACTTCTGGTCATGGTGCATTAAAAGAAAACTATTTTTTAGATGACGGAGCATATTTAGCTGTTAAGATTATCTGTGAATTGGTAAAATGTAAAAGGCAAGGTAAAGCTCTTGAAGATTTACTTGAAGGTCTTGAAGATCCAGAAGAAAGTAAAGAGTATAGAATTCCTATTAAGGTAGAAAACTATAGTGAGTATGGTCTTAAAGTTCTGGATGAATTTGAAAAGTTTGCAAGTAAAAACGATAAGTTTAACCTAGTTAAAAATAATTATGAAGGTGTAAGAATTACCTTTGATGATGAAGAAGTTTCTGGATGGATGTTATTGAGAATGTCATTACATGATCCAATTTTGCCTATGAATATTGAAACAAATAACAAAGGAGGAGTAGAAATCATCCTAAAAAGATTAAGTCCTTTCTTTGATAAGTTTAATGAACTTGACTGTTCAGTATTATATAAAGGCTAAATAATATTATATAATTGTAATAAATATCAACAAAGGAGAGCATAGTATTATGGCATTAGTTACAACAACTGAAATGTTTAAAAAAGCTTATGAAGGCGGATATGCTATAGGGGCATTTAATGTAAACAATATGGAAATTATTCAAGCTATAACTGAAGCTGCTCAGGAGGAAAAATCCCCCGTAATTTTACAAGTTTCAGCAGGAGCTAGAAGATATGCAAAGCATAATTACCTTATGAAGTTAGTTGAAGCGGCTGTTATGGAAGTTGATATTCCTATAGCTTTACATTTAGACCATGGTGAAGACTTTGAAATATGTAAGTCTTGTATTGATGGTGGCTTTACGTCAGTTATGATTGATGGTTCCAGACTTAGTTTCGAAGAAAATATTGAACTAACCAAAAAGGTAGTAGATTATGCCCATGCTCATGGAGTAGTTGTAGAAGGTGAGCTAGGGGTACTTGCTGGAATAGAAGATGATGTAAATGTGTCAGCAGAAAATGCATCTTATACAAATCCTGATGAAGTTGAAGAATTTGTTGAAAGAACTGGTGTGGATTCTTTAGCCATTGCAATTGGTACTAGTCATGGTGCGTTTAAGTTTAAACCTGGTCAAAAGGTTGAACTTCGTTTTGATATTTTAGAAGAAGTAAGCAAACGCCTTCCTAATTTCCCAATTGTATTACATGGCGCATCTTCTGTTAATCAAGAATATGTAGATATTATTAGAAAATTTGGTGGAGCTATTGATAATGCTATTGGGATACCAGAGGAAATGTTAAGAAAGGCTGCTAAATCAGCAGTTTGTAAGATAAATATTGATTCGGATATCCGTCTTGCAATGACAGCAGCTATAAGAAAGCACATTATGGAAAATCCTGCAGACTTTGACCCAAGACAGTACTTAAAGCCAGGAAAAGAAAGTATCAAAGAATTAGTAAAGCATAAAATCCGTAATGTATTAGGCTCTTCAAATGCTTGCAAATAAAATGACAGCAGGTGAAATAATGAAGAAAAAAGCAGTTATTTTTGATATGGATGGTTTAATGATTGACAGCGAGAGAGTAACCTATGATGGATATGTAAAAATTTGTAGTGAGTATAATTATGAAATGACTCTTGATTTCTACAAAACTCTCTTAGGCTTTCGTACTAATGTAATTAATGAAAAACTCAAAGAACATTTTGGGAATGGTTTCCCTTCAGAAGAAATTATAAGAAGGGTTCATATATATATAGAACAGGTTTTTAGTGAAAAAGGTATTCCTTTAAAAACTGGCTTATTGGAAATCCTTCAATACCTAAAACACAAGAATTACAAACTTGTTGTTGCTACTTCAAGTCACAGAACAAGAGTTGAAAAAATATTAAAAGATGCTGGTATTTCTAGATATTTTGAAGGCTATGTCTGTGGAGATGAGGTAGTCAATGGAAAACCTGATAAAGAAATTTTTATAAAGGCATGTGAAAAAGTAAATGTAAAGCCAGAAGAAGCATATGTATTGGAAGACTCAGAGATGGGTGTTCTAGCAGCTTATAATGCAAACATTTCATGTATCTGTGTTCCTGATATGAAATATCCTACAGAAAAAATTAAGGCAAAGACATATAAAGTCGTAGACAATTTATTAGAAGCTTTAGACATAATTAAGGAAGATGAAAAAAGACTTGAGGGGTTGGGATATGCTTAAAAAATTACATCACATTTGTCTTGTATCCTCTAATTATCAAGAAACAATAAAGTTTTATGTAGAAACTTTAGGTTTTGAAATATTTCGTGAAAGCTTTTCTAGCAACTGGAATGGACAAAAGTTAGAATTGTATTATAATGGAGAATACATGTTGGAGATTTTTGTAGTTGAAGATGACAATAGAAAAAAGAAGAATGAAGAAGTATTTACAGGACTTAATCATCTTTCTTTTTTAGTTGATGATGTAGAAAATGTAATAAATAAACTTCGTTCCAAAAATATTGAGACTTCAGAAGTTAAACTAGATAATGCTACAGGTAAAAAATATGCTTTTTTTTACGATCCTGATGGGATAAAGCTCGAAATTTATGAATCCTAAATTAAGTAAAATGCTATATGATTTATTATTGATAGTAATATTACTGTTATAATACTAATCAAGCAATTAGTAAAATATTTATTAGTTTATTAGGAGGAATATAGTGATAAAATTAGCACCTTCTATCCTATCTGCAGATTTTGCAAATTTAGGAAGAGACATCAGAGCAATTCATGAGACAGATGCAGAATATATACATATTGATGTTATGGATGGAGCATTTGTGCCAGTAATAACTTTTGGTTCACAGCTAGTAGAGTCTATTAGAGGATATACCGATAAAATTTTCGATGTACATTTAATGGTTAATAACCCAGACAATCATATTGAAAGTTTTGTAAAAGCAGGAGCAGATATTATATCAGTTCATGTAGAAAGCTGTATACATTTGCATAGAACTATTCATGCTATTAAGAGTTTTGGTGTTAAAGCCGGAGTAGTATTAAACCCTACTACACCCCTTTCAGCTATTGAATATATCCTTGAGGATGTTGACATGGTATTAATTATGTCAGTTAATCCTGGATATGGAGGACAAAAATTTATTAATAGTGCTATTAACAAAATTTCTTTACTTAAAGAAATGGTTGATAGCCGGGGTCTGACTATTGACATAGAAGTTGATGGTGGAATTACATTTGAGAATGTTCAAGAAGTAATAAAAGCAGGTGCAAATGTTATTGTAGCAGGGTCAGCAGTATTTAATGGAGATATTAATAAAAACATAAAAGAATTTTATAAATTATTTAAGGAGGTATACTGATGAATAAAATAGAGCTTCAGAAGAAAGCTAATAAAATTCGTCAAGGAATTGTAGCATCTGTTCATAGTGCTAAAGCCGGTCATCCAGGAGGTTCTTTATCAGCGACTGACATACTTACATATCTTTATTTTGTAGAATTAAAAAATATTGATCCTAAGGATCCCAAAAAGCCTGATAGAGATCGTTTTGTACTTTCTAAAGGGCATGCAGCACCAGCGTATTATGCAACATTAGCTGAAAGAGGATATTTTGATCCAAAAGATTTATTAACTCTTCGTCAAATTGGATCTTATCTTCAAGGACATCCTGATATGAAAGGTACTCCTGGTGTTGATATGAGCAGTGGTTCTTTAGGACAAGGTGTTTCAGCAGCAGTTGGTATGGCTATCTCTGCAAAGATAAGTAATGATAATTATCGTGTATATGCACTTCTTGGAGATGGTGAAATTCAAGAAGGACAAGTTTGGGAAGCTGCAATGTTAGCTGGACATAGAAAATTAGATAATCTTGTAGTTATTGTTGATAATAACAATTTACAAATAGACGGAACAGTAGAAGAAGTTTGCTGTCCTTATCCAATTGATAAGAAATTTGAGGCATTTAATTTCCATGTTATACATGCAGATGCTCATGACTTTGATTCTTTAGAAGCAGCATTTAATGAAGCTAAGGAAGTAAAAGGTAAGCCTACAGCAATTATAGCTAAATCAGTAAAAGGAAAAGGTGTGTCATTCATGGAAAACAAAGTGTCTTGGCATGGAGTAGCTCCTAATGATGAGGAGTATAAAGAAGCAATGGAAGAATTAAAAAAGGCAGGTGAAGCATTATGTCAGAAGTAAAAATGATTGCAACAAGAGAAAGCTACGCAAGTGCTTTAATAGAATTAGGTAAGAAATATGATAATGTTGTTGTATTAGATGCAGATTTAGCAGGTGCAACTAAAACTGCTAAATTTAAAAGCGAATTTCCTGACAGATTTATAAACTGTGGTATTGCTGAGTGTAACTTGATGGGGGTTGCTGCAGGTATTGCTACAACTGGAAAAATTCCCTTTGCTAGTACCTTTGCAATGTTTGCTGCAGGACGTGCTTTTGAGCAAGTACGAAATTCTATTGGATATACAGCTTTAAATGTTAAAATTGGTGCAACTCATGCAGGTATATCTGTAGGAGAGGATGGAGCAAGTCACCAATGTAATGAAGATATTGCTTTAATGAGAACAATTCCGGGCATGGTAGTTATAAATCCTTCCGATGATATTGAAGCAAAGGCAGCAGTATTTGCAGCTTATGAGCATAATGGACCTGTATATATGCGCTTTGGAAGATTAGCAGTTCCAGTTATTAATGATAGCCCTGAATATAAATTTGAGTTAGGAAAAGGTATAACCCTTCGTGATGGTGATGATATTACTATTGTTGCAACAGGTCTTTGTGTAAGTGCAGCTTTAGAAGCAGCTGATAAGCTTAAATCAGAAGGCGTTAATGCAAGGGTAATCAATATACATACAATTAAGCCTTTAGATGAAGATTTAATAGTTAAAGCAGCAAAAGAAACTGGAAAAGTAGTTGTTGTAGAAGAACACTCTGTTATAGGAGGCTTAGGCAGTGCAGTTTGCGATGTATTAAGTGAAAAATATCCTACTTTAGTTAAGAAGATAGGTATACAAGATGTGTTTGGTGAATCTGGACCTGCTGTAAAGCTGCTTAAAAAGTACGGTTTAGATGCAGAAGGGATTTATTCGCAAGTGAAAGATTTTATAAAAGAGAATAATTAATTCTATACTGTGATTTAATACAGGATTGTGAATAATTGAATATTAACTATCAGTTATTTACAATCCTTTAATTTAACAATATTGATTTTTTTAATTATTAGGTTAATATTAAGAAGAATGAACAATTCAATTTAATTTATAATTTGAAAGATTTAATTTATTATTTTGAAAACAATATTTGTAGCAATTATAAAGTTCTTATTACTATAGTTTTATTTATATTAGGNGGAACTGTTGTGGGTATAGTAGATATTGTAGTGTTAGGGAATATTATTAATGAAACGATTATTTTTCCAAACAAGACAATAGGTCCAGTATTAGGTAGTCCCTGCGCTTATTCTAGTATTATAATGGCGAGACTAGGAAGAAAGATTGGGATTGTAAGCTATATAGGAAATGATCTTACTAAAGACATGGTAGAACAGTTCCAAATAGTTGATACAGAAGGATTTATTCCGTATAAGTTTACAACACAAAACAATTTGATATATCATGCAGATGGGAATAAAAGTGTTGAATATGCAAAAGTAACTCCAGTAATTGAATTTGAAGATATCCCAGATAATTATTTAAAAGCAGAAACCTTTTACATTTGCCCAATGAATTGTGAAGTAATTATTGATATACCAAAAAAATTATATGAAATGGGTAAAAAGGTAATAGTCGATTTAGGTGGTTTTGGTGGTACTACATCTTACAATCATTTCAGTATATATACAAGAAGAGGAAAGGCTTTAATTGACCACTTGTGTAAGTATTCTACAATTATAAAGTTAAGTGAAGAAGATTTAAAATATATTATACCAAGTATGTCAGCAGAGGAAGCTACCCAATATTTTATTGATAAGGGAGCACAAGCTGCAGTTATTAGTTTGGGTGAAAAAGGAGCTTTGTGTCAGACTAAAGGGCAACTAGCAAAGCGTATAGAAGCGTTTCCACCAGAATGTGAGGAGGACGACTTAAATCTTGTTGGTGCAGGGGATGCTTTAGCAGCAGGCATGATTGCTAGTTTAGACGACATGCAAAACCTTGAAGAAGCGGTTGTTTATGGTACTGCGGTTGCTTCATTAGTTATTGAGAAAAAGGGTGGTTGTGTAGTAGAAAGGATGCCTACAAGTTTTGAAGTGAAAAGAAGACTTAGTAAGAGAACGAGTATCCTGTCTTCATAATATATACAAATATTGAGCATAATAAAAATGGCAGAATGACGGTTTAATAATAAATGAGACATTTTACTAACACCTAAAACATTTATGTAAACATGTTTATAATAATTGTAAAATAATAAAAATTAGGTGAGAGAAAGTGAAAAAAATGGTGAGATTAAAAGATATAGCAGATGCACTTAATGTTAGTATAACAACGGTATCTAAAGCTTTAAACGGGCATCCTGATATTTCTGAAGCAAGAAGAAAAGAAATATTAGAGTATGCAGAAAGATTTAACTATGTTCCTAACCAAGTTGCAAGAAGCTTCCGTCAACAAAGGACAAGAATAGTTGGAATTATTTTAAGTGATAATTCTAATCCTTATAATGCAAGAATTATAAGAGGTATTGAAGAGACCTTATCTTCTAAGGGATATTATACTATTATAATGAATAACCAAGAAGATCCAGAAAAAGAAATGAAATTAGTTAGTGAATTGCTTGGATTAAACGTTGCCGGAGTATTATTAACACCTGCAGCAGGAAATAGGAAAAGTTGCGAGTTGTTAAGGAAGTTCAATATACCATATGTATTGGTTAACCGTTATATTAATGAAAAAGAGGATACTTATGTAGTTGTTGACGATAGGAAGGCAGCATATTTAGGGACTAAACATCTTTCTTCATTTTGTTATGATAAAGTATTTTTCTTAAATTTTTTATCAAGTGTATCTTCATCTAAAAATCGTCTTAAAGGTTATAAAGATGCTTTAAAAGAAGCTAATATAGAAATGGACGAAAGTTGGGTAATACCTGAATGTAAAAATCAGCTAGATGGTTATAAGGCTATGTTAAAAATATTAGAAAAAAACAAACCTCCTTTTTCTGTATTATGTTATAGTGATTATATTGCTATAGGAGCAATTTGTGCTTTACAAGAAAGACTAATAAGGATACCTGAAGATGTTGCGGTAATGGGTACGGACGATATAGATATTTTATCATTTGTAAAGCCAAGATTAACTACAGTAGGAGTTCCCAAACTAAGACTGGGAATAAAATGTGCAGAGCTGCTAATTGATTTAATCAAGAAGAAAGAATGTAAGGAAAGAAGAATTGTTATGAAACCTGAATTAATCATTAGAGAAACTTCTTAATTACTTACAGAAACCTCAAACGAAATCAAATTTTACCTCTATACATGGGAAAAATAGAAGGGTATAATATATATA
>JGI24707J26582_10000007_pt1 | contig 120345 bp, 121 predicted proteins | sample BioPla1DNA1_FD_26582 | JGI IMG/M metagenome (IMG submission 26582)
ATGGAACAAAGATTAATAGTCAGACAGTTACAGATGATGGATCAGGCAACTGGACATGGACTTTTGCGGGATTAGATAAGTATGAAAATGGAACATTAATACCATATTCAATTACAGAAGAAGCAATATCAGAATATTCAACACAAGTAAATGGATATGATGTAACAAACTCATACACACCAGGAAAGACAAGTGTACAAGTTACAAAGTCATGGCAAGATAATAATGATCAATATGGTTATAGACCAACATCTGTAACAATAAAATTACTTGCAGATGGAGTAGATACAGGACAAACTATAACTTTAAATGCAGGAAACAACTGGACAGATACATTTACAAATCTTGATGAATATAAAGCAGGACAAAAGATTGTATATACAGTACAAGAAGTACCATTGGGAATTGTTGGATATAGTACAAGCATAAGTGGAGGTATGACTACAGGTTATGTAGTAACAAATACATTTAAACCAATAATAGTTGATCCACCAGTTTCAAAACAAATAGCTGGAAGCACACCAACTGTTTCTAATTCATTCACCTTTATAATGAAGGCGGATAACCCAGCACATCCAATGCCTTCAGGAAGTGTTGGTGGAGTTAAAGAAATTACAATAGTAGGTGCAGGAACAGTTGATTTTGGAACATTTGCGATTACCGTACCAGGAACTTATAAATATACTATTTATGAAAGACAAGATGTTATACCAGGTTACACTATGGATACAGAAGTATATACGATTACACATGTTGTTACAGTAGATGCTCAAAATCAATTAGTATGTAATACAACTATTGTAAATACTGCTGGTGAACAAAAAAATAATGCAATATTTGTTAATGAATATACAAATACTGGAGGAGGTATAGGAGGACCAGGAAGCCCTGATTCTCCACCAGGAAATAATCCAGAAGTAAAAATTACTTGTGCTGATTCAGGAATGGTATGGAGTGAAGATAAACAAATGTGTGTATATCCTTATAACCCACCATATACAGCTACAAACAATTCTCTATTCTTATGGATATCATTAATGATAAGCTCAACAATATTGTTAATAATCAATTTATTTAAATATAGAGAAATATAAAAAAAGATTAATAATTATCTTAATAAACAGTTTTAGCAAGTAGCTAGTGCTACTTGCTAAAAAATGTAATAAAAAAACAAAAGATTGATGATAAGTGCTTGAATTGTGCTTTATATCATGTTATTATATTCAAGCACTTACTTTAAATCCGCATGTGATTTAAGGCGGAAGGGAGAGAAAATTATGAAACCAGGAATTCATCCAAAATACGGAAAAACTACAGCGGTATGTACTAGTTGTGGCACTGAATTTGAAACTGGATCAACTAAAAAAGATATTAAGGTAGACACTTGTTCTAATTGTCATCCATTCTTTACAGGTAGACAACGTTTCGCAGCAGCACAAGGACGTATCGAGAAATTTAATAGAAAATTTGGTTTATCAGATGAAGAATAAGGCATTAGTCCTTATTTTTTATTATAATAAAGTATAGAGGTAAAAAAATAATGAGTATGATGTATAACCAATATAGACCTGGATGGGTCGAAGTTATTGCAGGTTGCATGTTTGCAGGGAAAACAGAAGAGTTAATAAGAAGAATAAAAGTATTAGAATTTGCGAAAAAAAACATAAAAATTTTTAAGCCAGCTATAGATGATAGATATAGCATAACTAAAATAGTTTCACATGCAGGTAGTAGTGTTGATGCTATTGCAATTGAAAAATCAACAGATATTTTTGAATATATTGATGATGAAACTGATGTAGTCGCAATTGATGAAGTACAATTCTTTGATGAAGCAATTACAGAAGTATGCGACATACTAGCAAAAAAAGGCAAAAGAGTTATGGTTGCCGGATTAGATACGGATTTTAAAGGTGAACCTTTTGGAATGATGGCTACATTAATAACTGAAGCAGAATTTGTAACGAAATTAACTGCTGTATGTACTGTATGTGGTTCCCCTGCGACAAGAACTCAAAGATTAGTGGATGGCAAGCCAGCAAGCTATAATGACCCACTAATACTTATTGGTGCAAGTGAATCGTATGAAGCAAGGTGTAGACATTGTCATCAAATCAAAGATAAAGAATCAAAAATAAAGGGGTGTTTTTAATGATACAAAAATTAAAAGCTATTAATGATAGATATTTAGAATTAAATGATCTTTTAATAAGCGATGAAATTATAAACAATCCAAAAGAAATGGCAAAACTTGCAAAGGAACAAGCTTCATTACAACAATCTGTTGATGCTTATAATAAATACTTAACTTTGTCAGATAATATTGAACAAGCAAACATTATGCTTAAAGAAAATGATGAAGAATTAAGAGAAATGGCAAAGATGGAAATTGAAGAATTAACACCTTTATTAGAAGAGCTATTAGAACACATTCAAATTCTATTAATTCCAAAAGATCCAGATGATGACCATGATGTAATAATGGAAATAAGAGGTGGAGCCGGTGGAGATGAAGGAAACATTTTCGCTGGGGATTTATATAGAATGTATTCTAAATATGCTGAAAATAAAGGATGGAAAGTTCAAGTTTTAGAAGCAAGTGAATCAGAAGCTGGAGGATTTACACAAATAATTTTTTCAATTAAAGGAAACGAAGTGTATAAAGAATTAAAGTTTGAATCAGGAGCCCATAGAGTTCAAAGAGTTCCAAAAACAGAAACTCAAGGAAGAATACATACTTCAACTGCAACAGTATTATGTCAACCTGAGGCAGAAGATGAAGATATTGAAATTGATATGGCTGATTTAACTTTTGAAACTCATAGAGCTACTGGAGCAGGAGGGCAGCACGTAAATAAGACAGATAGTGCTGTAAGAATTGTCCATGTACCTACTGGAATCACTGTTAATTGCCAAGAAGGAAGAAGTCAGTTAGAAAATAGAGAAACAGCTTTAAGATTAATTAAAACTAGAGTAAGAGAAGAGTTACAAAGAAGAAAAGATGAAGAAGAAGGAATCATCAGAAGAGCAAAGATTGGTACAGGAGATAGGTCTGAAAAAATAAGAACTTATAACTATCCTCAAAACAGAGTAACTGATCATAGAATAGGTTTAACAATAACTCAATTAGATAGAATCATGGAAGGAAAGCTAGAAGATATTATTGAAGGTCTTTTAAGTGAAGAACAAAAACAAAAACTAGCTGAAAGTTAAAATGAATTATAGAGAATTAGTCACAAAATATAAAAATTTATGTTCAAAAAATAATATCCCTAAAGAAACTGCAATGTTTTATATGGTTGAACTAACTCAGGAAAATAAAAACAATCTGTATATGAACTTTGAAAATGAAGTTCCTACAGATTTTTTAGAAAAATATGAAAGAGGGATGGAAAGAATTTTAAAACATGAACCTGTACAACATGTACTAGGCTTTTCATGGTTTTATGGATATAAATTTATTGTAAATAAAGATGTATTAATTCCTAGATATGAAACAGAAGAATTAGTATCAAACATACTAATGTCTATGGATGATAGATTTGATAATAAAGATTTAGTTATATGTGATATAGGTACAGGTTCTGGTGCAATCGCAATAACATTAAAAAAAGAAGAAAAAGATTTAACTGTATATGCTAGTGATATTAGTGAAGATGCTATTAAAGTCGCAAAAGAAAATGCAAAATTAAATAATGTTGATATTAATTTTATGGTAGGAGATATGTTAGAACCATTAAAAGATATTAAATTAGATATTTTAATATGTAATCCGCCATATATACCAAGTGATGAAGTATTGGAAGAATCAGTAAAAGAATATGAACCACATGTTGCATTATTTGGTGGTGAGGATGGTTTAAAATACTATAAGCATATATTTAAAAATTGTAAAAGTTATTTAAAAGAAAAGAGTTTTATGGCATTTGAAATAGGATGGAATCAAAAAGAAGCTTTAAGTAAAGAATTAATAAAAACCTTACCAGAAGCAACCTTTGAATTTATAAAGGATATTAATGGTAAGGATAGAATGTTATTTGTATATTTTAGTTGAGAAATCTTGTTCAAGATTTCTTTTAATTTTGCAAAGTATCTAATAATTTTTTAATCGTATCTTTTCTAGAAGCAGTTCTAGTTGAAACAAAAAATCCAGCCGCAAAAAATAAGAAGAATGGAACTAATGCAAAGTCTGATAAAAATGTCATAGCAGTTAATACTAAAGAAAAAATACCTAAAAATATTGATGCCACAAGTAAGATACCTCCAACCTTGCTTTTCTTTTCTCTTTCTTCAAATAGTTTATTGAGAATACTTTTATCAAAGTAAGTCATTCTTAGATTAGTAAGTTCTCTTTGTGATTCTTTATTTTTTTGGCTTGCATAAGCTAATAACCAAATAGTCGCAATCATAAAACCTACAAAACCAAAAACAACAATAAAACTAAAAAAATCATTATATTGTGCAAACATTATTAAAAGGAAAAATATAGCTAAATTCACAAATATTCCAGCAGTGCCTAAAGATGCCATGTCTGTATATTTATCAGCTTCATCAATTAAAGGTGCAACTTTTTCAAGTGGAGTAGAAGGATCAAAGGTTTTGTTGAAATCTTCTTTTATTTTAGCTTGTTTATCTAAACTTTCATTATCTTTATATATTTCATCTAAAGCACGTACAAGTGCATCTTCATTTAATGAAATATTTTCTTCTTCATATTTATATTGACTCATAGTAATCTCTCCTTGAATTATATTACCATATTAATTAGTAAAAAGATTATTTTTGGATTGTATTTATCAATTTTTCTAATGTTTTCTTTCTTGTAGAAGTTCTTAAAAATATAAAAAGTCCAAAAGATAATGATAAAAATAAAGGGATAAAAAGAAATTCTGTACCATACATTATTATTGAATAAAAAGTAAATAAAAAACCCATAAAAATTGACATAAAAGAAAACATTGATACAACACTGTCTTTCTTTTTTCTTTTTTCTAATAATTTTTCAATTAAATTTTTATCGAAGTATTTCATTCTAAGATTTGAAAGCTTTTCTTGGGTTTCCGCAATACTATGAAGTGTAAAAGCCATTAAAAAAGTAAGCGCGGTAAAACTTATTAATAATAAGATAATTGATAAAAACATAAGCTTTTCATAGTGCACAATAAAAGTGATTGAACCTAAAAAAATCGCAAATATCAAAAACATGCTTGATAAACTAAATGCATATACATTTGCATATTTATCAGCTTTATCAATTAATGGTGTAATTAGTTCTAAAGGTGTATAAGGATCATATGTTTTATTTAAATCATCTTTATTTTCATCAAATATTTTTTCATTGTTTTTCATATTTTCTTTATACATCTCATCTAATGCATTCATTAAACTTTCTTGTTTTAATGAACTGTTATCTTTTTTATAATTATATTCATTCATAATTAATTCCCCTTAAACAATATAGAAATGAAATTATATTTTAAAATTGTTTTTTATTATTTATTGTCCTTAGTAGTATTTTATCATAAGTAGAATATAATAATTAGTGAGGTTAAGATTATGAAAATTGTAGAAAAAGAAAACATTGAAGAAATAGTTAAAGTATTAAAAGAAGATGGTGTAATCGCATATCCTACAGATACTGTTTATGGATTAGCTGTAAGATATTTTTCTAATAATGCAAAAGAAAACTTGATAAACAAAAAAAATAGACCTTTAGAAAAATCTTTTCCAATAATGGTAAGTGATATAGAAATGTTAAAAGATATTGCAAATGTAAGTGATAGAGATGAAAAAATAATAAATAAACTAATGCCAGGACCTTTAACTGTTATCCTAAATAAAAAAGATAATGGAACTATAGCTGTAAGAATGGCAAGTGATAAATATATTAAAGAAATAATTAAAACATTAAATGAACCAATATATTTAACTAGTGCTAATAAATCAAATGAGCCAGTGTGTAAAAATGTAGAAGAAGTATTAAGTGCAAAGTTGTCTGACTTAATAGTAAAAGGAACTCCAGGAAATGATAAACCTAGCACTATAGTTGATCTTAGTAGTAAAGAGATTGTAATTCTTAGAGAAGGTCCTATTTCTAAGGATGAAATATTAAATGTTGTTTAATTTACTTTTTAAAAAAATGAATTTAGTGTATTGTATATAGTGTTATGGAGGTTTTAAGGATGGATGTAGAATTACATAATGCAATAAATGCTGAAATAGAAAGGCAAAGATATAATATAGAATTAATTGCTTCTGAAAACTTTGTGTCTCAAGATGTATTAGATGCAGTAGGAAGTGTTTTAACTAATAAATATGCGGAAGGATATCCTTCAAGAAGATACTATGGCGGATGTAAGCATGTAGATGAAGTGGAAAATCTTGCGAAAGAAAGATTAAAGAAACTTTTTAATGCTGAACATGTTAATGTTCAGCCTCATTCAGGTTCTCAAGCAAATATGGCAGTTTATATGTCGGTATTAAAACCTAAGGATGTAGTTTTAGGTATGGATTTAAGTTGTGGAGGACACTTAACGCATGGTTCTAGATTAAGTTTTAGTGGAAAACTATATAAATTTCATTCATATGGTGTAGATCAAGAAACTGAAATGATTGATTATGATATGGTGTTAAAACTTGCTAAAGGAATAAAACCAAAAATGATTGTAGTTGGCGCTAGTGCTTATTCTAGAGAAATAGATTTTAAGAAATTTAGAGAAATCTGTGATGAAGTAGGAGCATACATGATGGTTGATATGGCTCATATTGCTGGTTTAGTAGCCGCAGGAGTTCATAGTTCTCCAGTACCTTATGCAGATTTTGTAACTAGTACAACTCATAAAACATTAAGAGGTCCTAGAGGTGGAATAATCCTTTGTAAAGAAGAATATGCAAAGGTTATTGATAAAACAGTGTTTCCTGGAATTCAGGGAGGACCTTTAATGCATGTTATTGCTGGTAAGGCTGTTTGTTTTAGAGAAGCTTTACAACCTGAGTTTAAAACCTATGCTCAAAATGTTGTAAGAAACTGTAAGGTTTTATGTGATACATTAATTGAAGAGGGTTTTAGAATTGTTAGTGGTGGAACTGATAATCATTTAATAAGTGTTGATGTTAAAGGGTCTATTGGAATGACTGGTAAAGAAGCTGAAAAATTACTTGATGAAGTACATATTACTTGTAATAAAAATACAATTCCTTATGATACTGAAAAACCTTTTATTACTAGTGGTATAAGATTAGGTACTGCCGCAATGACCACAAAAGGATTTAATGAAGAAGATTTTAGGATTGTTGGAAAATTAATTTCAAAAATACTTAAAAATCCTGGCAATGAAGAAATTAAAGAAGAAGTTAAAAAAGAAGTTTATAAATTAACTTTAGAACATCCGTTTTACTAGCCCTCAAATAATATGAGGGTTTTTTATTAAGGAGGAAATGTGAAAAAACAATATATTGCAATTGATTTAAAAGCTTTTTATGCTTCTGTAGAATGTATTGAAAGAAATTTAGATCCTCTTACTACTAACCTTGTTGTTGCAGATAATAGTAGAACAAATAAAACAATATGTTTAGCTGTTTCTCCATCTTTAAAGATGTATGGTATAGCATCTAGACCAAGACTGTTTGAAGTAGAACAAAAGGTTAAAGAAATAAATAGAGAAAGATTAAAAATTAGTAGAAAGTTTAAAGGGTCTAGTTTTTATGATGTTGATTTAAGGCTTAATCCAAGTTTAAAACTTGATTATATAGTGGCTATGCCAAGAATGGCTTTATATATTGAATATAGTAGTAGAATATATGATATTTATTTAAAGTATGTTTCTAAAGAAGATATTCATGTTTATTCAATTGATGAAGTATTTATGGATGTTACTAATTATTTAAAAACATACAATACAACCGCAGAAGATTTAGCAATGAAAATAATTGTTGATGTTTTAACTAATACAGGAGTTACTGCAACTGCAGGAGTTGGAACTAATTTGTATTTAAGTAAGGTCGCAATGGATATTGTAGCTAAAAAACTTCCGCCTAATGAAAATGGTGTAAGATTAGCATCACTAGATGAGATATCTTATAGATATAATTTATGGAATCATAAGCCACTAACTGATTTTTGGAGAATTGGAAGGGGATATAGTAGAAAACTTGAAGCACATGGTATGTATACTATGGGAGATATTGCAAGATGTTCTTTAGAAAATGAAGATTTACTTTATGATTTATTTGGTATAAATGCAGAGCTATTGATTGATCATGCATGGGGTTATGAACCTTGTACAATGAAGGATATTAAAAATTATAAACCTAGTGCTAAAAGTTTAGGGTCAGGACAAGTTTTGCATAAGCCTTATCCTTATAAAAAAGCAAAGCTAATTATAAAAGAGATGGTTGATTTACTTACTCTTGATATGGTTGATAAAGGTTTAGTAAGTAATCAATTTGTTTTAACAATAGGTTATGATATAAAAAATGTTACAGACGATTATAAAGGTGAAATAAAAGTTGATTTTTATGGCAGAAAAATACCTAAGCATTCTTCAGGAACAGCTAATTTAGATATGTATACTTCTTCTACAAAACTTATTACTAAAGCAATAGTTGATTTATTTGATAATATAGTAAATAAAAATTTATATGTAAGAAAAGTATCTTTAGCAGCAACAAAGGTAATAAGTGAACAGGAACTTAAAGATAAAAATGTATTTAATCAAATGAACTTATTTAATCAAGATTTTAAACAAGATGAAAAATTAGAAAAAGAAAGAGATCTTCAAAATACAATATTAAATATTAAGAAAAAATATGGAAAAAATTCAATTTTAAAAGGAATGAATTTAGAAGAGGATGCAACTACTCTTGATAGAAATAAACAGATTGGTGGTCATAAAGCATGAAAAAATATGAAGATATTATTAATTTATCTAGACCTATATCTAAAAAAAGAATCCCAATGCCCAGGATTAATAGAGCAGCTCAATTTGCGCCTTTTTCTGCATTAAAAGGACATGAAGAATCTATTGAAGAAACTTCAAGAGCAACACAAGAGAAAATTGAACTAGATGAATATCAAAAGTATTTGATTAATGATAAGTTATTGATTATTAAAGATAATATAAAAAATAATATAAAAATTGGTGTTGTCTATTTTAAAAAGGATAAAACTAAAAAGGGCGGAAGTTATATAAAACATGTAGGTATTGTAAAAGATATTGATGAATATAGCTTTATATTAAAGATGAAGGAAGGAATAAATATAAATATAAAAGATATTGTTAAGTTAGATATAGAAATATAAAGAATTTTTAATATTATTTTTACATTATTACTGTATAATTTACATATGAAAAAATTATATTTTAAGCAAAAAGTATTTAAAATTACAGATCATTATGAAGTTTATAATGAACATGATGAAATTGAATACTATGTAGACCAAGATTTTAGGTTTATGGGTTTTAGTGTTAATGTAACTGATGCAGGTAGAAACTATGTTTTTAATATTGAAAGAGAGGTATTTAGTTTACTACCAAAGTTTTACATTAATTTTAAAGATGGTAGTAATTTAATAATGAAAAGTAGATTATCTTTTTTAAAAAAGGTAATTGATGTAGAATCTGAAGACTTGCAGTTAAGATTAGAAGGAGATATTTGGGATTATAATTTTCGTGTATATAACCAAGATAATGAAATAGCCTTTATTACAAAAAAATTATTTTCTTGGGGAGATACTTATGAAATGACTATATTAGATAGTTATTATTCTGATGTAATTTTAGCTATCACAATAGGTGTTGATTGTATTAAAGATGCTCAAAGAGCAGCTTCATCAACAAGCTCTGACAGTTAAAGCAAAAAAATATCGAAAAACAATAAATAATTATTGTAAAACGATAATTTTTATATTATTATACCTCTAGGAGGTATTTTTTTATGGAATACAATAATGATAAATCTATCACTATTACTAAATATTTAATAATTTTAGTTCAATTAGGCATAATTGGGTTATCTATTATTGCATATTGGTTTTTTAATAACTATAAATTATTTGCTAGATTTAAATATTTGGTAAGTAGTTTAGATAAATATCTTTTATTATTTATAATAAGCACTTATTTAATTTTGTTAGTTGGGTTTTATATAATGAGTAATTTAAGTAAATTAATAAATAATATTAATGAAGAAGAAATATTTATTTTAGAAAATATTAATTTATTGAGGTATATAAGTTGGGCTTGTTTCTTGATTGCATTTATTAGTTTGTTATCTACATTTTATTATTATGCTTGGTTTATTATTTTTGTGGTTGGTATTTTTATGGGAATGCTATTGAGGGTTATTAAAAATGTTTTCTCTAAAGCTTTAGAGATAAAAGAAGAAAATGATTTGACGGTGTAATATGGCTATTAGGATTAATTTAGATGTAGTTATGGCAAAAAGAAAAATAACCTCAAAAGAGCTTTCAGAGAGAATAGGAATCACACAAGCAAATTTATCGATTTTAAGAACAGGAAAGGCTAAGGCTATAAGATTAAGTACTTTAGATGCATTATGTAGAGAGCTTGATTGTCAGCCTTATGATATTTTGGAATACGTAGATGAAGAAGAATGTTAATTTTATAACTGCAATATTAATGTGGTTAATATCATATTTTTATATAGATAATACATTTAATACATATAGTTTAGGATTTTCTATAACTATATTTACAACACTAATTGTAGGCTTATCATATTGGTATATTATAGAACATGGTATAGAAGTGTCTAATGAAAGTTATTGGTATATGGCTTATGTATTACTTATAGGTTTATCATATTCAATATTTAGTGCTTCTGGATTAAGATTTATTAAAATGTTGGTTTTATTAAGCAGTTTAGGATATTGGTTATTAGTTGTAAGTAATTCAAGAACTAGTAAGGTAATTGATTATAATATATTAAAAGATTTATTTATGAAGATATTTATTAAACCAATTTCTAAATTGCATTTATTAACGGTTAATTTATTTTTTCAAGTTTCTATTAAAGATAAAAAAACTAAAAATATAGTTTATGGTTTAGTAATTGCATTTCCTATATTGCTAGTTGTAGTTGCATTATTATCTAGTACAGATAGTACATTTAATAATTTATTAAATACTTTTATAAATTTAAAATTTTTAGAAAATATAAATATATTTTATTTAGTTGTTTCATTTTTATTGGCTAGTGGGTTTTTTAGTGCTCTATTTATAAATACAAATGAAAAAGAAAACAATAATTATAAAGGGTTTTATTTAGATAAAACAATTATTAAAACAATTTTAATTAGTTTTATATTAGTTTACGTTGTTTATTTAATTAGTGTATCTTATACATATTTAAATTATCAGGTAGTAGACTTAAAAGCATCACAAATATCTAGTTATGCAAAAAGTGGTTTTTATGAATTGTGTGCAGTTTCATTTATAAATTTTATATTGTTTATTTTTAGTAGGTGGTTAGTAGAAGAAGAGGATAAAAATCTTAAGTCATTACTTTGTGTAATTGGTATTCAAACATTAATAATGATTGCTTTAGCAATGTTAAGATTATTTGTTTATATAGGAATATATGGATTAACGTATTTGAGATTTAATGCTTTAGTGTTTATGGTTTTATTATTTATTACAGTAATATTGTTTATAATTGGTGTATATAAAAATATTAATTATACAAAGATTAGTGTATTAATAGGTTCATTTGTATTTTTAGTTTTATGTTATACAAATATAGGGAAATTAATAATATCTTATAACTATCATATAAACAATTTTAATTATTATGATTATTATAGTTATGGATATGAAAGTATTCCTTATTTAATAAAAGAATACAACGAATCAGACAATAATGAAGGTATTAAAAATATAATTGATAACTTTAAATATGATTTAAATGAAACAAGATATATAAATCATACGGTTGAATCATTAAATTATTTAAAAATGTTAGAAGAAATGAAATAGAAGGTCAAATTTTGACCTTCTATTTTACTTGTATACTTAAAGATTATTATTATAAATTTTTAAGTTTAAATGTTTTATATCCTTCATAATAATAACTATAATCAATGCCTTTAATAAATATGGTTCTATCGTTTACTTTATCAGTAAGAGCATTTTTTAAAATAAGTTTTATTTCAGTATCTTTAATTGGACTACGTTCCATAGCTAATAAGTAATCTTGCTTATCTACTTTACTCCAATCTATTACATTATTTATTTCTGTTTTTAAAATATGATCTAACCATATACGCATACTTCTGCCATTACCTTCTCTAAATGGATGAGCTACATTCATTTCAATATACTTTTCTATTATTTCATCAAAATTTGATTGTGGCATTGTATCTATATTTTTAAGGGCAGATTCTAGATATATGATTGGTACAAAACGAAAATTTCCTTTAGCGATATTTAAAGTGCGTATCTTTCCTGCAAAATCATAAATCTCTTCAAACAAATACTTATGTATTATTTGTAGTGTAGAAAATTTTCCAGAAGGAAAAGTATCTAGAATATTTTTTTCAAATAATTCTAAAGCCTTTTTTTTACTAATACGCTCTTCTTCAACAGCAAGCTTAGAATAGTCTGTAATACCTGATTTATTTTTAATCATATTGGCTCCTTTATTAAGACTATATATATTATATTATAAAATTTAAATAGAACTTAATTTAATGATGATTTTAAAAATGTTGATAATGAAAGATGGACAGATAAAAAACTACAGAAATAAATAAATTATTAGAATTTATTATAGAATCAAATAATATAGAATTATAAAGAAAGTAATACCTTCCTTTTTGTTTTATTAAAATGGTATAATTTTTATATAGGGTTAAGGAGATATCATGCGAAAACCAGTTTATGTAGTTGGACATAAGAATCCAGATTGTGATTCTATAGTTTCCGCAATCGCATATGCTGAGCTTAAAAACAAATTAGGTCTTAAGTCACAGGCATGTCGTTTAGGTGATTGTAATAGTGAAACTAAGTATTTGTTAAAGAAATTTAATTTTGAACAACCAGAGCTAATCTATAGTGCTAAATGCTTACTAAAGGAAATCGAAAAAGATGAAGCTGTTTTAATATCTGTAGATTACACAATGAAACAAGCATTAGATGAAGTTTTAAAGAGAAAAAACAAAGGTGTTTTTGTAGTTGATGATAATAAGAGATTATTAGGAATTGTTTCTATTTCTGATTTAACTAGTCTTTGGACAGATAAACCAGAAGATTTAAAGAAATTAATGAAAACAGCATCTTTACAAAACATAAAAGATACACTAAAAGGTGATATTTATAATAAGAGTGAAAACTTTAAACCAAGTGGAGAAGTTTTTTTGTTGCCTTCTTTATCTGATAATGGATCTATTTATAAAGATGGTATTGTAATTGTGGGTAACAATCCTGATATTCAAAGATATCTTATAGATTCTGATGCTGCACTAATAATTATTTGCGGTGAAGCTTGGGTGGATAATGTAACCTTAGCTAAAGCAAAAGATAAAGATGTAAGTATAATACATACATCTTTGACAGCTTTAGAGTGTAGTCAAATAATATTTCAATCGCCAAGTGTTAAAGAAGTTATGACTAAGGATGTTATTGTATTTAAAAGCACAGAAACAGTTGAAGAAGCAAGCAATAGAATGGCTAAAACTAGATTTAGAACATATCCTGTTTTAAATGAAAAAGATCAAGTTATTAATGCAATAAGTAGATTCCACTTATTTAATTACGAAAAGAAAAGATTTATATTAGTAGATCATAACGAAGTAACTCATTCGGTAAATGATTTAGAATTTGGTGAAATAATAGAGATTATAGATCATCATAGATTTGGTGGTATTGAAACAACTAGACCAATAAACATAATTGCTAAAACTGTTGGAGCAACTTCGACTATAATAGCTCAACAATATATTTTAAATAAGGTTGACTTAAGTAAAGAAATGGCAGGACTTTTATTAGGGGCTATTATTAGTGATACATTATCTTTGAAATCTCCAACTACTACAGAAGATGATATAGAAATGGCAAGAAGACTTAGCGCTATATCTAAGATTTCTGTAGATCAATTAAGTAAAGAAATGGTTAAGTCTTCAGATTCGATTTTAAATAAAACTCATATTGAATTACTTTATGATGATTTTAAAGAATTTAGAATAGATGATTATAGAGTTGCAATAGGTCAAAGTCAATGTAAGGATAGTAGTGAATTCTTTAAGATAAAGGATGAATTTTTAAAGTTTTTAAATGAAGTGGTAATTACTCAGCAATATGATTTATTACTTATCATGTTTACTGATCCTTTAGGAACAGGTTCTCACTTTTTATACACAGGAAAAAAATCATGGGTAGTTTATGAAGGTTTCCAAGATGTATTAGTTGATAGTTTTGCGACAAATATTATTTCTAGAAAAAAACAAGTTTTACCAATAATTATCGAAACTATTACTAAGTGATTACTTTTACTTTGATAATCACAATGTTATAATTGTTAGGATTGAAAGGAAAAGAAATTATGTTAAATGTATTAGATCATCCATTAATAACTCATAAACTTACACATATGAGGGATAAAAACACAGGAACAAAAGATTTTAGAGAAAATCTTGATGAAATTGCGGGTCTTATGGCTTATGAAATATGTAGAGATTTACCTACAAAAGATATAACCATAGAAACTCCTATGGGACCTTGTGATACAAAAGTATTATCAAAAGATGTTGTATTAATACCAATACTTAGAGCAGGGATTGGATTGGTAAATGGTATTACTGATTTAATACCTACTGCAAAAGTAGGGTTTATTGGATTATATAGAGATGAAGAGACACTTCTTCCTCATGAGTATTTTGTAAAAATGCCAAGCAATTTACCAGATGCAGTTTGTATGATACTTGATCCAATGCTTGCAACAGGTGGAAGTGCAGTTGCGGCAATCGATATGATTAAGAAAAGAGGTGCAACTAATATTAAACTTGTTTGTATAGTTGGTGCACCAGAAGGAGCTAAGGCAGTTATGGATGCTCATCCAGATGTAGAAATATATTTAGCTGCAATGGATGAAAAGCTTAATGAAAATGGTTATATTGTACCAGGATTAGGAGATGCAGGAGATAGAATTTTTGGTACTAAATAATGAATAAACCTGTATTAAAATTTATAGGAAGACTTATAGTAGGTTTATTTGTTGGTGTAGTAGTGGGAAATATTCTTGATAAAAAGTTTAACACTACTCCATTTATAATGATTGGACTAATAGTGTATGTTGTATTTGGAAGTCTATACATATTAGTTAAAGGTGAAAAATGAGTGAAAGAGATTTATATAAAAAAGTAATTATATATGGCTTACTTGCATCAATATTAATTTCAATAATTTCATGGTTTATATTTAATGATATTAAGATTGTTGGAGGAATAATTATTGGTGCAGTTTCAAGGATTATCGGTTTTCTAGCGATTATACAAGGGGCTAGTAATGTATTAAATACAGGGAAATCTTATTTATCCACTGTAAACTATGTAGGAAGATTAATATTCTATGGAATAATAATATTCTTTGCATTAAAAAACGATTTTAATGTTTTTGCATTACTTGTTGGTTTTACAATAATAAATATTGTAGTTTATATAATGCAATTTACAATTAAGAAAGGGGCTTAATATGGAAGGGTTACTTGTTACTGTTGGAGATAAACAATTTTTTGTTCATCAAAGTATAGTAATTTGGCTAGTGCTATGTTTAATAATAACTATCACTTTAATATGGGCAGGAAGTAAAATTAAAAAAGCTGACCCAAGTAAAGCTCCTACAGGAGTTGTATTAGTTTTTGAAATACTTGCAAAAGCTGCAATAAGTACTATTGGTGGAAATTTAAAAGGTTTAACTTGGAAACATTTACCATTATTTGGAACTTTAATGTTAGCTATTGTATTAAGTAATTTAATGGGGTTATTTGGGCTACAAGTACCTACATCTAACTTAAGTGTTACAGGTACGTTGGGAATGTTGATGATTGTTTTAATACATGGAACAGATATTAAATTACATGGAATAGTAGGTAAGATAAAAGGAATGTTTGAACCAATGGCATTTCTATTTCCACTAAATGTTGCAGGAGATTTAGCTTTGCCTTTATCTTTGTCACTTCGTTTATTTGGAAACATGCTTGGAGGATCTATTATTACTGGTTTACTGTATGTTTTAATAAAAGCTTTATTACCATATAGTATTATTTCATTTGTTGTAACACCATTTTTACACATGTACTTTGATGTGTTTTCTGCATTAATGCAGACGTTTATATTTTTCACAATAGCATCATTTTTCTTATCTGAGTCAAGTGATGTTTAAATTTAAATTTCTAGGAGGATATTAAAATGGAATTTAATCAATATTTTGTACAAGGGATGGCACTATTAGGTGCAGGGATTTCTATGATTGGCGGTCTTGGTCCTGGTATTGGGGAAGGTATCGCTGCTAGTAAAGCTTGTGAGGCTGTAGGTAAAAACCCCGAAGCTATTGGTGATATTAGATCAATCATGGTTCTTGGTATCGCTTTATCAGAAACAACTGGTATTTATTCACTAGTTATTTCATTGATTCTAATTTTCTTAAAGGGTTAATTATTAGTAAAGGAGTTACAAATGATTAATATAGACAATTATTTACGATTAGATCTTGTGGATGTAACTCTTGTTCTTATATCAACATTTTTGATGGTGATGTTCGCAAAGAAATATTTTTGGAAATATGTTCAAGAATATTTAGAAAAAAGAGAAGCTTTAATTCAAAAAGAACTTGATGATGCTAGTAATAGAGATATTGAAAGTAAAAAATTACTAGATGAAGCTAGACAAAAAATTTATGACGTACAAGAACAAGCTAATGAAATTATGGATAGAGTTGAAGCTGAAGCTAGAAAAAATGCGGAAGATATAATTAATGAAGCTAGAACAAGTGCAGAAAGAATTAAAAAGAAAGCTCAAGAAGATATTGAACTTGAAAAGCGTGAAGTTATTGATGAATTAAAAGATGAAATGAGCGATATCGCATTATTAGCCGCAAGAAAATTAGTTGAAAAAGAATTAGATACAGAAACACAAAGAAAATACGTAGAAGATTTTATTGATAAGGCAGGCGAAGATAGATGGCAAGCATAGTTGCTAGAAATTACGCTGATGCTATTTTTGCTATTGCACAAAAAAATTCAAAAATTGAATCTTTTAAAAGTGAACTTAATCAAGTAAAAAAGATATTTTTAAGTAGTGATGATTTAAAAAAGATTATTGAACATCCAGATGTTTTAATTGATGATAAATTAACTATTATTGAAAAAGTATTTAAAGCTGATAAGGATATTGTTTCGTTTCTTAAAGTTTTAGTTGAAAATAATAGATTTTCTAATCTTGTTAGTATAGTTGATGAATATGAAAAATTATCAAATGAAGCACTTGGAATTGAGGTTGTAAAAGTTACTAGTGCAATAAAACTAACTGATAAACAACTGGAAAACATCAAAAATGTTTTAACTAAAAGGTTAGACAAGAAAGTTGAATTAAGGGAAGTGATTGATCCTTCTTGTTTAGCTGGAATTAGAATTATTCTAAAAGATGAAATCTTAGATAATACGATTGATACAAAAATAAAGAATATCAAAAATATGATATCTAAGGCTGTTATATAAGGGAGGGCGATCTATAATGAAGATTAAACCTGCAGAAATTAGTAAGATTATTCAAGCACAAATAGAAAATTATGAAAGTGATCTTGAGGTTAGTGAAACAGGTAGTGTCATTACTGTTGGTGATGGTATTGCTTTAATATATGGTTTAGATAATGCAATGGCAGGAGAACTTTTAGTGTTTGAAGGTGAAATATATGGAATGGTATTAAACCTTGAAGCTAGTAATGTTGGTGCTGTTATATTAGGGAAAGATACTAATATAAAAGAAGGAGATCCTGTAAGAAGAACTGGAAGAATTGTTGAAGTACCAGTTGGAGATGCATTACTTGGAAGAGTTGTAAATGCTCTTGGTCAAGCAATTGATGGTTTAGCACCAATTGAAACTACAAAAACTAGACCAGTTGAAAGGGTTGCACCTGGTGTTATGACAAGAAAAAGTGTTCATCAACCGCTTATGACTGGTTTAAAAATAATTGATTCTATGATACCTATTGGAAAAGGTCAAAGAGAATTAATTATTGGTGATAGACAAACTGGTAAGACTGCAATTGCAATTGATACAATAATTAATCAAAAAGGACAAAATGTTAATTGTATATATGTAGCTATTGGTCAAAAAGCAAGTACAGTTGCACAGATAGTTGAAAAACTTAAGAGTTTTGATGCTTTAGAATATACAACAATAGTTGTAGCTACAGCTAGTGAAAGTGCACCTTTACAATATATAGCCCCTTATGCAGGATGTGCTATGGGTGAAGAGTGGATGGAAGAAGGTAAAGATGTATTAATTATTTATGATGATTTAAGTAAGCATGCTGTTGCATATAGAACAATGTCTTTACTACTTAGAAGACCTCCAGGAAGAGAAGCTTATCCAGGGGATGTTTTCTATTTGCATTCTAGACTTTTAGAAAGAGCTGCTAAATTAAATGATGAACTAGGCGGAGGTTCTTTAACTGCACTTCCTATTATTGAAACTCAAGCTGGTGATATTAGTGCTTATATACCTACAAATGTTATATCAATTACTGATGGTCAAATTTTCTTGCAAACTGAATTATTTAATGCGGGTGTTAGACCTGCAGTTGATTCAGGTTTATCTGTAAGTAGAGTTGGTAGTGCAGCACAAACAAAAGCAATGAAGAGTGTTTCTAGTTCGTTAAAACTAGATTTAGCTCAATATAATGAGTTGTTATCATTTGCACAATTTGGCAGTGATTTAGATGCTGTTACTAAAGCAGCTATAGATCATGGTGCAAGGGTTACTGAATTATTAAAACAACCTCAATATTCTCCAATGTCTATGGCTAAGCAAGTTGTTTCTTTATTTGCGGCTAAACATGGATATATTGATAAAGTTGATATTGATAAAATAAGAAATTTTGAAGGTTTATTACACCATACTTTTGATGAAAAATATCCAGAAGTAATAAAAGAAATTGAAACTACAGGAGAAATTTCTAAACTTGTTGAAGAAAAAATCCATTCTATAATGGAAAAAGTATTAGAAGAATTTATAGAAATGTTTGGAGATTAATTATGACTTTAAGCAAACAAAAGCTAAGACAAAGGATAAATTCTATAAATTCCACTATGAAGATTACAAAGGCAATGGAATTAATTGCGAAGGTTAAACTTCAAAAACAAAGGGATTTTATGGAAAAAAATCGTGAGTATGCGAGTATTTTAAAGGCGACTGTTAATGAGATTATTTCTAGAAACACACATAGTGAAAATCAATATTTAATTGAAAAAGATTCGCCTGTAAAACTTACATATGTTTTTAGTAGTGATATGGGATTATGTGGTGGATATAATTCAAATATGCTTAAGTTAATTGAAACAGTAATAAAAAAAGAAGATCCAATTATATTGATTGGAAAAAAACAAAGAAGTTGGCTATTAAATAGAAATTATAATGTTATTAATAGCGAAATGAGTTCAGATAATATAGATTATGAACTTATTAAGGGATTAGCTGATATTGGTATAGAAAAATATATTAATAATGAAATTTCTGGTATTCAAGTATTGTATACAGAATTTGTAAATACAGTTACATTTGAGCCTAGACTTGAAACATTATTACCATGTTTGGAAACTGGTGAAAAAAAGTATAGAGAAAAAAATGTTGAAACTATATTTGAACCTGATGAGGATACAGTTTTAAATGAAGTAATGCCTATGATGATACAGAATGTTTTATATAGTACATGGATTCAAACTAAGACTGCAGAACATGGTTCAAGAAGAATGGCTATGGAAACTGCAACAGATAATGCGGAAGAGTTAAGTGAAGAACTATTATTGAAATATAATCAAGCTCGTCAAGCTGCAATTACTCAGGAAATTACTGAAATTGTTAGTGGTGCGGATGCTTTGTAGGAAGGGATTAATATGGCGGAGAATATTGGAACAATAGTACAAGTAATAGGACCTGTAGTAGACATTTCATTTACTGAGGGAAATATTCCTTCTTTAAGAAATGCAATTGAAATTAAAAAGGGTGATGAAACACTTGTGGTTGAGGTTGCTCAACACGTTGGAGATGATGTTGTTAGATGTATAGCAATGGGATCTACTGATGGTTTAGTTAGAGGTATGGAATGTGTAGATACAAAAGCACCTATAAAAGTTCCTGTTGGAAAGGAAATTTTAGGTAGGATGTTTAATGTATTAGGTGAACCTATTGATGATTTGGATGCAATCGATGAAAGTGTATTAAGAATGCCTATTCATAGAAGTGCTCCAACATTTAAAGAACAACAAACTAGTACTGAAATTCTTGAGACAGGAATTAAGGTAATTGATTTACTTTGTCCTTATGCTCGTGGTGGTAAGGTAGGATTGTTTGGTGGTGCTGGTGTTGGTAAAACAGTTTTAATGCAAGAATTAATTCATAATATAGCTACAGAACATGGTGGAAGAAGTGTTGTAGCTGGAGTTGGTGAAAGAACAAGAGAAGGAAATGATATGTACTTTGAGATGAAAGAATCTGGGGTACTTGAAAATACAGTTTTAGTTTATGGTCAAATGAATGAATCTCCTGGAGCTAGAATGAGGGTAGGATTATCTGGTCTTACTATGGCTGAATATTTTAGAGATGTAGAAAAACAAGATGTATTATTATTTATTGATAATATATTTAGATTTACTCAAGCAGGATCTGAGGTTTCAGCATTATTAGGTCGTATGCCTAGTGCTGTTGGATATCAGCCTACTTTAGCAATTGAGATGGGGGAACTTCAAGAAAGAATTACTTCTACTAGAGATGGTTCAATTACGTCTGTTCAAGCTATTTATGTTCCAGCAGATGACTTGACAGATCCTGCACCAGCAACAGCATTTGCACATTTAGATGCAAAAACTGTATTAGATAGAAGTATTGCGGCATTGGGTATTTACCCTGCAGTTGATCCATTAGAGTCTAATTCTAGAGTATTAGATCCTCTTGTAGTAGGTGAAGAACATTATAATGTTGCTCGTGGTGTACAACAGTTATTACAAAGATATAAAGAATTACAAGATATTATTGCAATATTAGGTATGGATGAACTTAGCGAAGAAGATAAAAGAACTGTTAATAGAGCTAGGCGTGCTAGAAACTTCTTGTCTCAACCATTTAATGTTGCGGAACAATTCAGTGGATTGCCTGGGAAATATGTTTCTTTAAAAGATACAATTAATAGTTTTAAACAGTTATTAGAAGGTAAATATGATGATTATCCTGAACAAGCATTTATGTTTGTAGGAACAATTGAGGAAGTTAAAGAAAAGGCAGAAAGATTAGGTAAGTAGTATGATTCGTTGTGAAATAGTTACGCCAAATGGAAAGTATAAAGAGTTTGATACATCAATATTGAATATAGTAAGTATAGATGGACAAATGGGTATTTTACCTAGCCATATGCCTTTGGTAACTATATTAGAGGTTAGCAAGCTTTCTTCTGTGGAAAATGGTGAAAGAGAAGAATATGCAATAGCTGGTGGATTAATGTATTTTGAAAATGATATAGCTAAAATACTTACTGATTCAATAGAGTCTAAGGAAGAAATTGATGAAGATAGAGCAATGAAAGCTAGAGACAGAGCTTTAGAGTATCTGAAGAAGAAGGATGAACATATAGATTTAAAAAGAGCTGAATTTGCGCTTAAGAAAGCTATAAATAGATTGAAAGTTAAAAATGGAAGATATTAATGATTGATTTAAGATATATATTCTATATTAAAGTTGCGATACGAATTGTTTGTTTTATAGCAGCATTCTATTGTTTACAAGCTTTAGAGTTTGAAAAGTTAATAAAACAAGGAAGAGTATTTCAAGCACAGCTACTTTATATTATGTTTTCCTGTAGTTTGGGTTATTTAACTTCAGAATTTATTATTAGTATGATATTTCAATTAAATATATGGTAGATGCTAAAGATTAGCATCTTTCTTTTACAAGGTGGAGTGATTATGAGTAAGTCTTTAAATCTTAAATATGCATTTAGTCAGATATTTTATTACTCCGCATTAAGTTCAATGCTTGGTTTTGCGGCAGTTTTATTACTTTCAAGAGGATTTTCTAATTCTCATATTGGAATAATACTTGCGGTTAGTAATGTTATTGCGGCAGTTCTTCAACCTAGTATTGCAGTTGAATTTGACAAGTCATCAAATGATAAAATACGTAAAGCATTAAATTTAATGATTGTTGTTTCTATAGTTTTATCTTTAATCATTTATTTTATTAATTTTAGTAAGTTAATATTAGGTATATTGTTTACTGCGATATTATGTTTAATTATTACATTGATGCCTTTTATGAATTCAATGGCATTTATGTATGAAGAATATGGATATAAGGTTAATTTTGGATTAGCTAGGGGGTTAGGTTCTGTAGGGTATGCGATTACTTCTATGGTTCTTGGATTTGTTTTAAATGTAGCAAATCCTTCAATATTATTATTGGTTAATGTTTTATTTAGTGTTTTATTGTATTGGGTTATAAAAGTATATACGGTTAATGAAGATAGCAAAGTTATTAGTGTTAAAAAAGAAGAAATAAAGCAACTTACAATGATTGAATTTGTAAGAAAATATAAATTATTTGTAATATTTTTAGTTGGCGCAACAGGGGCGTTTTTTGCGCATACTTTTATTAATAACTTTTTTATTCAAGTTGTTAATAATGTAAATGGAACTAGCAGTGATATGGGTAATGCAATATTTATTGCGGCAATGATTGAACTACCTGTAATGATGCTTTTTGAGAAAATTAATAAGAAATTTAGTTGCACTTTTTTAATGAAAGTGTCTATGTTTTTCTTTTTCATCAAACATTTTTTAACTTATTTAGCTACTAATGTGATGATGATTTATATTGCACAAGTAATTCAAATGTTTGCATATGCACTATTTATTCCGGCTTCTGTATATTATGTAAATGCATATATTAATGAAAATGATAGAGTAAAGGGACAATCATTAATTACATTATGTACTACAGTTGGTGGTACTTTTGCATCGTTATTAGGTGGTATATTAATAGATAAGGTTGGAGTTAGTTATTCTTTATTAGTTTCAGCTATTATTTCACTTGTTGGTTTTGTGATAGCATTATTCTCTGTTAAAGAACAAAGATAGTCTGTTTTAAAAAAGAAAGAAAACAAAGTTAAAAAAAGCAGAAAACGAAATTTAATAATAATCTCTGCTTTTTTATTGTTTAAACTTTAACAATTTAACACAAATTTAACAATTTAAAAATGTAAAGGCTTACATTGCATTATATAATTTATTTATTAAAGTTTTTTTAAATGTAATTTAAGAAAATGTAAAAAGGGAGGAAAATATGACATACAAATTTGTTGTGGCACCAGATTCCTTTAAAGAATCTTTGTCGGCCAAAGGGGTCTGTATTGCAATGGAAAATGGTATACATAATGTATTCCCAGATGCAATAGTTAATCATGTGCCAATGGCTGATGGTGGCGAAGGGACAGTAGAAGCATTAGTTGATGCTACAGAAGGGAAGATTATAGAAGTAGATGTTCAAGGACCTTTAAAAGGGCAAGTTATTAAAGCGAAATATGGAATTCTTGGAGATGGAAGAACCGCTGTTATAGAAATGGCAGAAGCAAGTGGATTAGGTTTAGTACCAAGGGAAGATCGAAATCCATTAATTACAACTACTTATGGTACAGGCGAATTAATAAAAGCTGCTTTAGATCAAGGTGTTGATGGAATAGTTATTGGTATTGGAGGTTCGGCTACAAATGATGGTGGAGCTGGAATGGCTCAAGCATTAGGGGCTAAATTACTAGATAAAGATGGAGAACAAATTGATTTTGGCGGAGGAAGTTTAGGAAAGATAGAAAAGATTGATATATCTGAATTAGATGAGAGATTACAGAAAACAAAAATCAGAGTTGCTTGTGATGTTGATAATTATTTAACGGGTATTACAGGTGCTTCAGCTGTATTTGGACCTCAAAAAGGAGCAACTCCTGAAATGGTTCAAATATTAGATGATAACTTAAAGCATTATGCAAAAATTATAAAAAGGGATTTAGGCAAAGAAGTTGATGAATTTGAAGGTGCTGGTGCTGCAGGAGGATTAGGTGCAGGGTTAATGGCATTTACAAATGCAACACTTCAAAAAGGGGTAGAAATTGTTATTGATACAATTGGTCTTGAATGGAAAATTAGAGATTGTGATTTTGTGATTACTGGTGAAGGTGGAATGGACTTTCAAACAAAATTTGGAAAGACACCTTATGGAGTAGCAAAAGTAGCAGAAAAATATAATAAACCTGTATTTGCGATTGCTGGAACACTTGGAGAAAACTTTGAAGAACTATATGAGCATGGTTTTTCTGCGATATTTAGTGTAATGCAAAAACCATGTAGTTTAGAACAAGCTTTAAAAGATGGTGCAACCAATATAGAAAAAACAGTTGAAAGTATTGTAAGAATGATAAAAGTTACTAAGGGGGTACAATAATGGAAACAGTAACAGTTTCGGCTCTAGGAGCTATAGTAGGATTAGTTTTATCGATTGTATTTATTTTTATGAAAATATCACCAGTATATAGTTTAATGCTAGGATCATTTATTGGTGGTATTGTTGGTGGAGCAACAATGGGACAAACCATTAGTATAATGGTTGGTGGAGCAGCAGGAATGATGACCACAATACTTAGAATTCTTGCGGCAGGAATTCTTGCAGGTGTTTTAATCAATTCAGGTGCAGCTGATAAGATAGCTAGAACTGTAATTGATGCATTAGGTGAAAAAAGAGCTCTTTTAGCACTTTCAATTTCAACTATGATATTAACTTCAGTGGGTGTATTTATTGACATAGCTGTAATAACAGTAGCTCCAATTGCTATGGCTGTAGCAAAACAAGCTGGATTTTCTAAAAAAGGAATTTTATTAGCTATGGTTGGTGGAGGAAAATGTGGAAACATGATGTCTCCTAACCCTAATGCTATTGCAATATCATCAGCATTTGAATTGCCATTAACAACAGTAATGATGACAGGTATTTTGCCAGCGGCTGTTGCATTAATTGTAGTTTATATACTTTCTAATATGGTTAAAAATCAAGGTAGTGATGTTACTGATAAAGATTTAGCTACATCAGTTTCAGCGGAAAATTTGCCAAGTTTTGCGGCTTCTATTACTGGACCAGTTGTAGCAATTTTAGCTTTAGCTTTAAGACCTTTATTTGATATAACTATTGACCCAATGATTGCTTTACCTTTAGGAGGAATTATTGGTGCATTAGTGATGGGTAAAGCAAAAGATATTTTAGATTATTCTAATAAAGGTTTAAATTCAATGACAGGTGTTGCAATTATCTTAATAGGAACAGGAACTATTGCTGGAATAATTCAAGGTTCTGAATTAGGTGATGTAATAATAAATACAGTACAAGGATTTGGTATACCTATGTATCTATTAGCTCCAATTGCAGGTATATTAATGTCAGCGGCAACTGCATCAACAACATCAGGTTCAACTGTAGCAGCTCAAGTGTTTGGTCCTACATTAATAAGTGCAGGGGTTTCAAGAACAGCAGCAGCTTCAATGATTCACTGTGGTGCAACTGTATTAGACCACTTGCCTCATGGCTCTTTCTATCATGCAACTGGTGGATCTGTTAATATGGAATTTAAAGAAAGATTAAGTTTAGTTATGTATGATTCATTAGTAGGACTTACTTTAACAGCAGCTTCAGTAGTATTCTATGGAATTATAGGAATATTCTAATAAGAAGTAAAAACATTTAAGTGTTGATGGAATTTATCAACACTTTTTTTATGCAATTAACTATGAAACCCTTTACAGATGTATTTAATAAAGCTTTAACAAAACTTTATTGAAAAATGATTGACATTAATAAAACTTTATAATATTATTTAAAGGCTTAGCGACAATTTCGAGTTTTCTTATGAAAACTTATATTTTAGGCTAATGTTTGGCACACTTGAAAGTGTGTGCATATATTGAAAGGAGAAATTTAATGCCAACAATTAATCAATTGGTACGTAAAGGCCGTAAAAGTAGAGTATATAAATCTAAATCACCGGCTTTAAACAGAGGCTTCAACTCTTTAAAGACTGAGAACACAACTTTAGCTTGTCCTCAAAAAAGAGGAGTATGTACTCGTGTAGGTACTATGACACCAAAAAAACCAAATTCAGCATTACGTAAGTATGCTCGTGTTCGTTTATCTAATGGTATGGAAGTTACTGCATATATTCCGGGTATAGGACACAATTTACAAGAACACAGTGTTGTTATGATCAGAGGCGGCCGTGTTAAGGATTTACCAGGGGTTAGATATCATATAGTAAGAGGCGTGTTAGACTGCGCAGGAGTTGATAACCGTAAACAATCTCGTTCTCTATATGGAACTAAGAAGCCTAGGGAATCAAATTAGGGAGGTGTAGAACATGCCAAGAAAAGGAAGTATACCTAAGAGAGATGTATTACCTGATCCAATATACAACTCTAAATTAGTTACAAAATTAATAAATAAGATTATGTTAGATGGTAAAAAAGGAGTTGCACAAACAATCCTTTATAATGCATTTGAAATAATCGAAAAGAAAACTGGTGAACAACCAATGATAGTATTTGAAAAAGCATTAGCTAATATTATGCCATTACTTGAACTAAAAGTAAGAAGAGTAGGTGGTTCAAACTATCAAGTTCCAGTAGAAGTATCTGCGGAAAGAAAGCTAACTTTAGGTTTAAGATGGTTAGTTAATTATTCAAGATTACGTCATGAAAAAACTATGGAACAAAGATTAGCTGGAGAAATTTTAGATGCAGCTAATGGTACAGGAGCATCAGTTAAGAAAAGAGACGACATACATAAGATGGCAGAAGCGAATAAAGCTTATGCTCATTATCGTTGGTAATCAAGAAGGGAGAGCCAAATGCCAAGAGAGTTTGAATTAAAAAATACTAGAAATATAGGAATCATGGCACATATTGACGCTGGAAAGACTACTACTACAGAACGTATTCTATTCTATACTGGTAAAACTCACAAAATGGGAGAAACTCATGATGGCGGAAGTCAGATGGACTGGATGAAGCAAGAAAGAGAGCGTGGAATCACTATCACTTCTGCGGCTACTACAGCCACTTGGAAGGGATTTAGAATTAACGTTATCGATACTCCAGGACACGTGGATTTTACAGTTGAAGTTGAGCGTTCATTACGTGTGCTAGATGGAGCTGTAACAGTTCTTGATGCTAAAGCTGGTGTTGAACCACAAACAGAAACTGTTTGGCGTCAAGCAACAACATATAAAGTTCCAAGAATTGTATTCTGTAATAAGATGGATGCAACTGGCGCAGACTTTATGATGGCAGTTAATTCAATTGGAAATAGATTAGGAGCTAAAGCAGCTGCAATTCAATTGCCAATTGGTGCAGAAAATACTTTTAGAGGTATTATTGATCTTATTGAAAGAAAACAATATATATATGTAGATGATTTAGGAAAAGATCCACAAGTAAGTGAGATTGCTCCTGAATTTGTAGATGAAGCAGAAGCTTTAAGAGAAAAATTAGTTGAGCTTGTTGCGGATTATGATGATGATGTAATGATGAAGGTTCTTGAAGGTGAAGAACCAACAATCGAAGAAATCAAAAGAGCAATCCGTGCTGGGGTATTAAGTTCAGAATTCTTCCCAGTATTATGCGGATCTGCGTATAAAAATAAAGGTGTTCAGTTAGTGCTTGATGCAGTAATTGATTACTTACCTTCACCATTAGATGTACCTGCAATTGTAGGAACATTACCTGATGGAACTGAAGAAGCTAGAAATCCTGGAGATGATGAACCATTTGCAGCTCTAGCATTCAAAGTTATGACTGATCCATTTGTAGGAAGATTAACATTCTTTAGAGTTTACTCAGGAAAAGCTGCTTCTGGTAGTTATGTGTTAAATGCTACTAAAAATACTAGAGAAAGATTTAGTAGAATTGTACAAATGCATGCTAACCATAGAAATGAAGTTACTGAAGTATACTCAGGAGATATCGCTGCTGCAGTTGGTTTAAAATCAACTACAACAGGAGATACACTTTGTGATGAAAAAAATCCAATTATCTTAGAATCAATGATATTCCCAGAACCAGTTATCCAAATGTCTGTAGAACCAAGAACAAAAGCAGACTCAGATAAAATGGGAATTGCATTAGCTAAATTAGCAGAAGAAGATCCGACATTTAAAACATACACTGATGAAGAAACTGGACAAACTATCATTGCTGGTATGGGTGAATTACACTTAGATATCATAGTAGATAGAATGAAGAGAGAATTCAGAGTTGAATGTAATATAGGAGCTCCACAAGTTGCTTATAGAGAAACTATTACTCAAATGGCAGAATGTGAAGGTAAGTTTGTTAGACAATCTGGTGGACGTGGTCAATATGGTCATGTTTGGATTAGATTTGAACCTAATGAACAAGGAAAAGGATTTGAATTTGTTGATGAGGTTGTTGGAGGAACAGTTCCTCGTGAATATATTAAGCCTACACAAGAAGGGCTTGAATCTGCATTAAACAATGGATTAATGGCTGGTTATCCAATTGTTGATATTAAAGCTACATTATTTGATGGTTCATCTCATGATGTTGACTCATCAGAAATGGCTTATAAGATTGCAGCTAGCATGGCTTTAAAAGAAGCTGCTAAAAAATGTGCACCAGTATTATTAGAACCAATCATGGCTGTTGATGTAACTGCGCCATCTGAATATCTAGGTAGTGTAATGGGAGACATTACAAAACGTCGTGGTCAAATTAGAGACCAAGAAGAAATTGGAAATGCTATAAAAGTAAAGGCGTTTGTTCCATTATCAGAAATGTTTGGTTATGCGACTGATTTGAGATCATTCACTCAAGGTCGTGGCAATTATGTAATGCAAATGGGTCATTATGATCAAGTACCTAAGAGTATTGCAGAAGAGATTGCTTCAAAAAATACTCGTCAATAAGCAATAAACATTGCATTATTTGAGGGTTTATCTTAGAATGAATATGGTAAAATTGAAAAAATAGGAGGATTTGCAAAAAATGGCAAAGCAAAAATTTGACAGATCGTTAGAACATGTTAACATCGGTACAATTGGTCACGTTGACCATGGAAAAACAACTTTAACAGCGGCTATCACGAATCATTTAGCAAAACAAGGTTTAGCTGAAGCTAAAGCTTATGACGCTATTGACGTTGCGCCTGAAGAAAAGGCTCGTGGTATCACAATCAATACTTCACACGTAGAGTACACTACAGAAAACAGACACTATGCTCACGTTGACTGCCCAGGTCACGCTGACTATATTAAAAATATGATTACTGGTGCGGCTCAAATGGACGGAGCAATTCTAGTAGTTGCTGCTACAGATGGACCTATGCCACAAACTCGTGAACACATTCTTCTTGCTCGTCAAGTTGGTGTTCCAAAGATGGTTGTATTCTTAAATAAATGCGATATGGTTGATGACGAAGAACTAATCGAATTAGTTGAAATGGAAGTTCGTGAACTATTATCTGAATATGGATTTGATGGAGACAATACTCCAGTTATCGCTGGATCAGCTTTAAAAGCATTAGAAGGTGATGAAACTTGGGGTGAAAAAATTACTGAGCTAATGGCTGCAGTTGATGAGTGGATCCCAACTCCAGAACATGAAACAGACAAACCATTCTTAATGGCTGTTGAAGACGTATTTACAATCACTGGTCGTGGTACAGTTGCTACAGGACGTGTTGAACGTGGAAGATTAAAACTTAACGAAGAAGTTGAAATCGTTGGTATTAACCCAACAAGAAAAACTGTAGTTACAGGTATTGAAATGTTCCGTAAGTTATTAGACTATGCTGAAGCAGGAGATAACATCGGTGCATTATTACGTGGTGTTAACCGTGAACAAGTTGAACGTGGACAAGTTTTAGCAAAACCAGGTTCAGTTACACCTCACAAAAGCTTTAAAGCTCAAGTTTACGTATTAAGTAAAGAAGAAGGTGGACGTCACACACCATTTGTTAGTAACTATCGTCCTCAATTCTATTTCCGTACTACTGACGTTACTGGAATTATCAAACTTCCTGAGGGAGTTGAAATGGTAATGCCTGGTGATAACGTAGAAATGACAGTTGAATTAATTTCACCTATCGCTATCGAACAAGGAACTAAGTTCTCAATTCGTGAAGGTGGAAGAACTGTTGGTTCTGGAAGTATTATTGAAATCGTTAAATAGTTAAAACCAAATTAAAACACTTCGAATTTGAAGTGTTTTTTTTATGTTTAATTTAAGTTTTCGATACTTGATAGTATATCTTCTAGTGATTCTTTTGTTTGAGCTGTAGTAGTTATATTAAATATTTTTGAATCATATTTTAATACACATACTGTTTGAACTAAAGTGAAATCAGATATAGTTGATGACATATCAAAACAATGAAATGTATTTCCTCCAAAATCTCTTTGATATATGTTTTCGTCTATTTCAACAGTAGATGTTTCATCAGGGGAATTTTTAATATTTTGAATCATAGAATTTAAGTAAATTGATTCATTAAGTACAATTGGTTGAGCAGTTTCAGCCAAAATAATTATATTATTGTAGTTTTCATAATCAAATGCCATATATTCATAAAATAATTCATAGTTTTCTAAACTGTCATTTTCATCTATTTCCGCTAAAGATGCTTCCATTAATTCTTCCATTTGTTCTGTAGAAACTACTTCAAAATCTTTAGGAAGAGTTACAGTAATATTTAAAGATTCATTTACATATGTATTTCCATTTAGAATACCTAGTCTAAAAGATACATCTGCATCTTTTTTTACTTCATTTATTTCTTCATTTATTTCTTCATTTATTTCTTCTGTTACTTCTACTACTTCTTCATTTGCTACTGGTGTTTCTTCTTGTGGACTACATCCAAATAAGAATAATAACGTTAAAACACTTATAAATAATTTCATAATTTACCTTCTTTCCATTAAATTAATATTATCACAAACATTTTATTGATGGTTATGAAACTATTTTCAGAAAAAAGCGCTTGCATTTTTCTTTTATATATGTGATACTTTTCAATAAGTAAGGTGAATGTATGACAACTATGTTAGTTAACATTATTATTGTTCTCCTAGTTCTAGTAATAGTTCTGTTAGTCATGCGTGATGTTCATTTTATTCAAGAAATTTAGAATTAGGAAAAAAGTTTGTGCAGTGTTTAAGTAACCTTAACAATTGGCTTGAATAAAATAATAGCTAATAGTTAAGGTTTTTATTTTACACAAGGAAAGGGAAAAATATGGAAAAGGTAAAAATATTTGATACAACTTTAAGAGATGGAGAACAAACTCCAAGAGTCAGTTTAAATGTAAGCGATAAGATTCAAATCGCAAAACAACTTGAAAGACTCGGAGTAGATATCATTGAAGCAGGATTTCCTATTTCAAGTGATGGAGATTTTGAAGCAGTAAAAGCAGTAAGTGAAGCAGTAGAAAATGTGACAGTGTGTGCACTTGCAAGATGTAATAAAAAAGATATTGATAGAGCTGCAGAAGCTTTACAAAATGCAAAGCATCCTAGAATTCACGTTTTTATTGCTACTAGTGATATCCATTTAGAATACAAGCTTAAAATGAGTAAAGAGCAATGTGTTAATAAAGCTGTAGAAATGGTTAAATATGCGAAAAGTTTAGTTGATGATATTCAATTTTCTGCGGAAGATGCAAGTAGAAGCAATCCAGATTTCCTTGTGGAAATATTTGAAAAAGTAATTGAAGCTGGAGCTACTACAATAAATGTTCCTGATACAGTTGGATATGCGCAAAATGAAGAATATTACAATTTAATAGATTATGTAATAAAAAACACAAAAAATTCTGATAAAGTTACATTCTCAGTTCATTGTCATGATGATTTAGGTATAGCAACCGCAAATGCATTAGCAGGTGTTAAAGCTGGTGCAAGACAAATCGAATGTACAATTAATGGAATTGGAGAAAGAGCTGGTAATTCTTCACTAGAAGAAGTCGCAATGATATTAGATACAAGAGCTAATTACTATAATGTTTCTACTAATATTGATACTACTCAAATATATAAGACTTCTAAACTTATTTCAGCTATTACAGGAGTAAGTATTGCGAAAAATAAATCAGTTGTTGGAGAAAATTGTTTCTTACATGAATCAGGAATTCATCAAGATGGAATATTAAAGAATAGAGAAACATATGAAATTATGAATCCAGATAAGATTGGAATTCCAAAGAGTGATGGTTTAATTTTAGGGAAACATTCAGGAAGACATGCATTTGTAGCATTTTTAAAACATCATGGATTTGAAATGAGCGAAGAAGAAATTAATGAAAACTTTATTAAGTTTAAAGAATTAACTGATAGTAAAAAGTATGTAACTATTGATGATATTACATCTTTAGTTGGAAGACTTCCTTATAATGAAAATTATAAATTCCACAGTTATACAAGTTCCAATAATAATGATGGAACAGCTACTGTTTATTTAAATATTTCTCATGGAGATAATTTAATCACAAAAAGAGCTGTAGGAAATGGTCAAGTTGATGCGGCATTTAAAGCATTAAATAGTATAGTAAAAAGAGATATAGAAGTATTAAATTTTGAAATAAATGCGGTTTCTAGTTTATCTGATGCATTAGGTGAAGCTAAAGTTAAACTTAAGTTAGATGATCAAGAAATATCTACTTCAGGATTAGATTTAGATATTATTAAAGCATCTATACTTGCATATGTACAAGGAATAAATAAGTTTGGTATATAGATATGAATAAAATTATATGTTTAAAAGGTGATGGAATTGGTCCTGAAATAATGGACAGTGCAATAAAAGTATTAGAAGAAATTTCTGAAGATTTTAATTTTCAGTATGAAATGATTTATGAAGATTTTGGTGGAGTTTCTATTGATAAATATGGAGTTCCATTTACTGATGATTTAAAAGAAAAATTAAAAGATGCTGATGCAGTGTTATTAGGATCTATTGGTTCACCAAAATATGATAGTGCTCCTATTAGACCAGAACAAGGACTATTAGCATTAAGAAAATATTTAAATCTATATGCAAATATAAGGCCATTAAAAGTAAGTGATAGCTTAGTTCATTTATCGCCACTAAAAGCTGAAATAGTTAAGGGTAGTGATTTGGTTATAGTAAGAGAATTATCAAGTGGAATATACTTTGGAGAACCTAGATATTACAGTGATATAGAAGCATATGACACTATGAGATATAACAAAGAAGAAATTACTAGGATTGTAGATTATGCATTTAAAATAGCAAAATTAAGAAAAGGAAAAGTAGTTTCTGTAGATAAAGCAAATGTATTGTCTAGTAGTAAATTATTTAGAAAAATAGCGAATGATGTTTCTAAAAATTATCCTGATGTAACTTTAGAACATAGATATGTAGATGCAATGGCAATGGAATTAATTACTAAACCTTCTACATTTGATGTAATTGTTACTTCTAATTTATTTGGGGATATACTAAGTGATGAAGCTAGTGTGTTAGGAGGATCACTTGGTTTATTAGCATCCGCAAGCTTTAGTGTTGATGGTATTTCATTATATGAACCAGCTCATGGTAGTGCACCTGACATCGCAAATCAAAATATTGCAAATCCTATTGCGATGATTAGGTCAATGGCTATGATGCTTAGATATTCATTTAATGAAAATAAGATGAGTGATTTAATTGATGATTCAATTGATATTATCTTAAATGAAGGTTGTTATACAAAAGATTTAAACAGTGAAAATTATTTGTCTACTACAGATTGGACAGATAAACTAATAGAAAAGATAAAGGAGATTAAGAATGAGTACACTATATGATAAGGTATTTAACAAACATGTAATTACAAAAGATGGTGAATTATATCTTATTTATGTAGATAGACATTATATTCATGAGATTACATCACCTCAAGCTTTTGAAGGTTTAAGAATGTATAACAGAACTGTAAGAAGACCAGATAAAACTTTTGGTACAATGGATCATAATACTCCTACAACAAAAGAAGAAAGAGAAAACATTACTGATAAGTTAGCTAAAATGCAGTTAGATGCATTAAAAGAAAATTGTGAAGAGTTTAATATTGATTTAGTTGATATGAATCATGAAGATAATGGTATTGTTCATATAATTGGTCCTGAACTTGGTCTTACTAGACCTGGAGAAACAATTGTTTGTGGAGATAGTCATACTGCAACTCATGGTGCTTTTGGTGCTTTAGCATTTGGTATAGGTACAACAGAAGTTGAACATGTTTTAGCTACTCAAACAATATGGAATAAAAAACTTAAAAATTTAGGTGTTAAAATTACTGGTAAATTAAAAAAAGGGGTTTATAGTAAAGATGTTATTCTTGCATTAATAAAAAAATATGGTGTTTCAATTGGTAATGGATACGCAGCTGAATTTTATGGTGATACAATAGAAAATATGGATATGGATGAAAGAATGACAATCTGTAACATGGCTATTGAAGCTGGCGCAAAGGTTGGAATGATTAAACCAGATTCTACTACTATAGAGTATTTAAAAAATACTAAATATTATAAAGAAGTTAATATTGATGATTTATATACTGATAGTGAAGAAGACTATGACAAGATTATTACTTTAGATGTCAGTAATTTAAAACCTCAAATTACTTGGGGTACTAATCCTAGTCAAGGTATTTCTGTAGATGAAAAATTTCCGGAAATTAAAGATGAAAGCTATAAGAAAGCATATGAATATATGGATTTAAAACCTAATCAAACAGTTGATGATATTAAGGTTGAAGAAGTCTTTATAGGGTCTTGTACTAATGGAAGATATAGTGATTTGCTTGAAGCTTCTAAATATGTTAAAGGTAAAAAAGTTAAAGAAGGTATTAAAGCAGTTGTTGTTCCTGGATCTATGGCTGTATATAGAAAAGCTATAGAAACAGGGGTTAAAGATATATTTATAGATGCAGGTTTTGAGTTTAGATTACCAAGTTGTTCTAGTTGTCTAGGAATGAATCCTGACTTAGTTAAACCTTATGCACATTGTATTTCTTCAAGTAATAGAAACTTTGAAGGAAGACAAGGTGCTAATGCTAGAACACATCTTGCTTCTCCTGCAACATGTGCTGCTAGTGCAGTACATGGTAAGATTGTAGATATTTCAAAGGAGGAATATTATGGAGAAGTTTAGTGTTGTAAAAAGTAAGGCAATAAAAATCTTAAATGATAACATTGATACTGATATAATTATTCCTAAGCAATATCTTAAAACTATTTATAGAACAGGTTTCCAGGATTATGCATTTCATCCTTGGAGATATGATAAAGATGGTAATGAAATAGAAGATTTTCCAATAAACAAATATAAAGGTTATGAAATATTAATTAGTGGTAATAACTTTGGTTGTGGATCTTCTAGAGAACATGCAGCATGGGCATTAAGGGATGTTGGTATAAAGGTAATAATTGCCATGGGCTATTCTGATATATTTATGAATAATTGGTATAGCAATGGTTTATTGCCAATTATCGTCAGTAAGGATGTTAGAGATTATCTTGCAAGTTTAGATGAAGAAATTGAAATTGATTTAGAACAACAACTTATTAAAACAAATGAAAAAGACTTTAAGTTTGATATATCAAAGGTTAATAAGGATAGATTATTAAGTGGTAGAGATTATATAGATGAAACTTTAGAGTATGAGTCTTTAATAAAAGAATATGAGGGAGAATAGAATGATGATGAAGGGTGCAGAAATATTAGTAAAAGCATTACTTGAGCAGGGTGTTGAAGTTGTATTTGGATATCCTGGTGGTTCAGTGCTTGAAATCTACGATGCTTTATATAAGCATCAAGATGAGATTAGACACATAATTACATCTCATGAACAGGGTGCTTCATTTGCGGCAGAGGGCTATGCGAAAAGTACTGGTAAGGTAGGTGTAGCAATTGCGACTAGTGGACCTGGTGCTACAAACTTAGTTACTGGTATTGCGGATTGTTATTTGGATAGTGTTCCAGTAGTGTTTATTACAGGAAATGTTTCTACTAGTTTAATTGGTAAGGATAGTTTTCAAGAAACATATATTACTGGTATTACAATGCCTATTACAAAGCATAATTTTGTGGTTAGGGATGTTAATGAATTAGCAAATACTGTAAGAGAAGCATTTAGAATAGCTAAAGAAGGAAGACCAGGGCCTGTTTTAATTGATATTCCAAAGGATGTTACAATTAAAAAAGGTGTTTATAACCCAGAAAAGATTGAAGAACCAGAAATTTTAAAATATAAAAATGATAAGTTAATTAGTGAAATAGCTGATTTAATTAATAAATCTAAAAGACCTGTTGTATATTGTGGAGGAGGAGTTGTTGCTTCTGATGCATCTGATGAATTAAGGCTGTTAGTTGAAAAAGCTAATGTTCCAGCTACTTATACACTTATGGGTTCAGGATTATTAGGCTATGAAGAAAAGCTAAATCTTGGAATGGTTGGAATGCATGGACATGCAAGTTCTAATAATGCTATTGATCATTGTGATTTATTACTTGCAGTGGGAGTTAGATTTGATGATAGAGTTGCATCTAATGTTAAAAAGTTTGCGAAAAATGCAAAGATTATACATATAGATATTGATGCAAGTGAAATTAATAAGAATGTTATTGTAGATTATAGTTTAGTAGGAGATGCAAAAGATATTCTTGGTTTAATTGCTGAAAAGGTTCAACCTAATGAAAGAAAAGAATGGATGGATCAAATTAGAGAATGGCAAAAAGAAGACTATAAACCAACTGATGATGATTCAGTATTAAAACCTCATCAAATAATGAAAGTTATTTCTGATAATATTGGTGAAGATGGAATTATTGTTACAGATGTTGGTCAACATCAAATGTGGGCAGCTCAATACAATGGTAGAGTTAAATCAAGACATTTTATTACTAGTGGAGGTTTAGGAGCTATGGGATTTGGTTATGGTGCTGCAATTGGTACTAAAGTGGCTAATCCTGATAAAACAGTTATTCATGTAACTGGAGATGGTTCATTTAACATGAATCTTAATGAAGTTATTACTGCTGTAAATAATGGAATTAAAATAATTACTGTTTTATTTAACAATAAAGCATTAGGTATGGTTAGACAGTGGCAACATCATTTCTATGGAGATAGATTTTCTCAAACTGACTTATTTAGAAAAACAGATTATTTAAAGCTTGCGGATGCTTTTGGGGCAAAAGGTTATCATTGTGAAAACTTAAGTGAATTTAAAGAAGCATTTAAAGAAGCATTAGATGCTGATACTAGTGTTATTATTGAATGTGTAATTGATAGAGATGAAAGAGTTCTTCCGTTAATACCAGCTGGTGGTACAATTGAAGACATAATAATGGATTAGGTGAGAGATATGGAAAAAAGAGAAGTTATAAGTTTAATAGTTAAAAACTACTACGGAGTTCTGGGAAGAATTGTAACTTTAATAGGTAGAAGAGGTTACAATATTGATACTCTTACTGTTTCAGAAACTAATTATAAGGAAATTTCTAGAATTACCTTAACTACTAAGGCTGATACGTCTAATATTGATCATATTATTGCTCAAATTCGTAAGTTAGAAGAAGTTATAGATGTATTTGTAATGGAACCTGAAAAAGCTGTAATGAGAGAATTATTACTTATGAAGATTGGTATGGATGCTAATAATTTAGGTAAGATTAAGGATTTTGTGGATATTTATAGAGCTTCAATTGTGGATTTATCTCCTACAAGTGTTGTAATTCAACTTGCAGGAAAATCTAGTACAATTGATGGATTTATTACAATGGCAGAAGAATTTGAAATTTTAGAAATGTGTAGAACAGGAATTACTGCTTTGTCTAGATAAAAGGGAGGTAAAAAGACAATGGTTAATAAATATTATGAAGAAGATTGCAACTTAGATTTACTCAAAGATAAAAAAATTGCGGTTATTGGTTATGGAAGCCAAGGGCATGCACATGCATTAAACTTAAAAGATAGTGGAATGAATGTTTGTGTTGGTTTAAGAAGTACTAGTTCAAGCTGTGAAAAAGCAAAAAATGCAGGACTAAAAGTTGAAAGTGTAGAAGAAGCTGCTAAATGGGCTGATATTGTTATGATGCTTGTACCAGATGAAGTTATGGCTGATTTATATAAAGATGAAGTTGAACCATATTTAGAAGAAGGAAATGTATTATGTTTTGCGCATGGATTTAATATTCATTACAACTTAATCAATCCTCCAAAGAATATTGACGTTATTATGATTGCTCCTAAGGGGCCTGGTCATACAGTTAGATCTCAATATGAAATGGGAAATGGAGTTCCTTCACTAATTGCTGTTTATCAAGATTTTAGTGGTAAGGCTAAAGATTATGCTCTTGCTTGGGCTGCTGGAATTGGTGCAGGAAGAGCTGGTATTTTAGAGACATCATTTAAAGAAGAAACTGAAACAGATTTATTTGGTGAACAAGCTGTTTTATGTGGTGGTGTTACTGAATTAATGAAGGCTGGTTTTGAAGTTTTAGTTGAAGCTGGTTATGAACCTGAAATGGCTTATTTTGAATGTGTTCATGAAATGAAGTTAATTATTGACTTAATTAATAGTGGTGGTTTTGAAATGATGAGATATTCTGTTTCTAATACTGCTGAATATGGTGATTATAGTAGAGGTAAGAGAATAATTACTGAAGATACTAAGAAAGAAATGAGAAAAATTCTTGAGGAAGTTCAAAATGGTGAATTTGCGAGTGAATTTGTTCAAGAGTTTACAGCTGGAAGAAAGACTAGATTCTTAGCAACTAGACGTAAAGAATCTGAACATTTACTTGCTAAAGTTGGTAAAGAACTAAGAGGTATGATGAGCTGGTTAAAAAATAAGTAAGGAAGGTTAATATGAAATTATCAAGTGATAAGGTTATAAGGGGGCCTGAAAGGGCTCCTAATAGGAGTTTGTTTTATGCTTTAGGATATACAACAGAAGAGTTAAACAGACCTTTAATAGGTATTGTTTCTGCTTTTAGTGAAGTTGTTCCTGGTCATATGATGTTAGATAAGCTAAGTGATGCGGTTAAAACTGGTGTTTCTATGGCTGGTGGTACTCCTATTTTAGTTCCTGCAATTGGAGTTTGTGATGGAATAGCTATGGGTCATGTTGGTATGAAGTATTCTCTTCCTAGCAGGGAACTTATCGCTGATAGTGTTGAAACTATGGCAATAGCTCATGGATTTGATGCTTTAGTATTAGTTCCAAATTGCGATAAGATTGTTCCTGGTATGATTATGGGTGCTTTAAGAGTGAATCTTCCTACAATATTAGTTAGTGGTGGACCTATGCTTGCAGGATATAGCGAAGAAAAGAGTTTAACTTTATCTAATATGTTTGAAGGTGTTGGTGCTTTTAAGGCTAATTTGATAAATGAAAAAGAATTAGAAGAAATGGAAAAAAATGTTTGTCCTAGCTGTGGTAGTTGTGCTGGTATGTATACTGCAAATAGTATGAACTGTTTAAGTGAGGCTATTGGTTTAGCATTATCTGGCAATGGTACTATTCCTGCAGTTTATTCTAGAAGAATTCAACTTGGTAAAGAAGCTGGTATGAAGATAATGGATCTTTTAGAAAATGATATTTGTATTAGAGATATCATTAATGAAAAATCTATTGAAAATGCGATTGCTTGTGATATGGCTTTAGGATGTTCTTCTAATAGTGTTCTTCATTTATTAGCTATTGCAAATGAGGCTAAGGTTGATTTAGATTTAAATAAATTTAATGAAATTAGTGAAAAAGTTCCTAATTTATGTCACTTGGCTCCTGCTGGTCCTCATCATATGGAGCAGTTATATCATGCTGGGGGAGTTAGTGCGGTTTTAAAGGAACTTATGGATAATGATTTATTAAATGATGATTGTATTACTTGTACAGGTGAAACTGTTAAGGAAAAATTAAGAGACGCTAAGATAAAGAATAATACTATTATTAGAGAGTTTAATAATCCTTATAGTAGTACAGGTGGTATTGCAATATTATTTGGAAACATAGCTAAAAATGGTTGTGTTGTAAAAAGAAGTGCTGTAGATGATTCAATGCTTAAACATCAAGGTAAAGCAAAAGTATTTAATAGTGAAGATGAAGCAATTGATGCAATATATAATGGAAAAATAGTCGCAGGTGATATTGTGGTTATTTTATATGAAGGTCCTAAAGGTGGTCCTGGTATGAGAGAAATGTTAAATCCTACTAGTGCTTTAGCTGGTATGAAGCTTGATAAAAGTGTTGCACTAATTACTGATGGTAGATTTAGTGGTGCATCTCGTGGGGCTTCTATTGGCCATGTTTCACCAGAAGCAGCAAGTGGTGGAGAAGTTGGTTTAATTAAGGATGGGGATTTAATTAGTATTGATATTCCTAACTATAGTATTAATTTAATGGTGTCTGATGAAGAATTGGATGCTAGAAGAAAAGAGTTTAAAGTTAAAGAGAATAAAGTTGAAGGTTATTTAGATAGATATAGAAAATTAGTTCAAGGTGCTGATAAGGGTGCAATTTTGAAGTAGGAGATATTATGTTAAGTTTAGATAAGATGTATCATGCATCATTTATATTAAAAAATGCGGTTAGTAAAACAGAGATGATAAATGCTTTAGCTATTAATGGTGAAGGTAATTTATATCTTAAGTGTGAAAATTTACAAAAGACAGGTTCTTTTAAGATTAGAGGTTCTTATTATAAAATACATCAGCTTAATAAAACTGATTGTGATAAAGGGATAGTTGCTTGTTCTGCGGGTAATCATGCACAGGGTGTTGCATTAGCCGCAAAGAAAAATAATATAAAAGCTACTATATTTTTACCTGATAGTGCGCCTATTAGTAAGGTTGAAGCTACAAAGAGTTATGGAGCTAAGGTTAAACTTGTAGGAGAATCTTATACAGAATCATATGAGGCTGCGTTAAAATATTGTGAAGAAGTGGGTGCTACTTTTATTCATCCATTTGATGATGACGATGTAATTGCTGGTCAAGGTACAATTGCTTTAGAGATTCTTGATCAATTATCTGATGTTGATATGGTTATTGTTCCTATTGGTGGTGGAGGCTTAATTAGNGGTATANCATTTGTGATTAAGCAATTAAAACCTGATTGNAAAGTTATTGGTGTTCAGGCNGAAGGNGCTGCTTCAATGTATTGTTCGATAAAAGAGGGTCGTCTTACAAAGACTGATGTTGTTAGTACTTTTGCGGATGGTGTTGCGGTTAAGATGCCTGGAGAACTTACTTATAAATATATTAATGAGTATGTTGATGACATTGTTACTGTTACTGAAGATGAAATTGCGACTGCAATATTAATGCTTATGGAAAAACAAAAACTTGTTTGTGAAGGTGCTGGAGCACTTAGTGTAGCAGCAGTTATTAGTAAAAAGGTTAATATAGATGGTAAGAATACTTGTTGTATTTTATCTGGTGGTAATATTGATGTTAATATACTTAGTAGAGTTATTAATAGAGGTTTATTAAATAGTGGTAGAACTAGTGATTTATATATTTCTTTAACTGATAAACCTGGTCAATTAGAAGGTGTTTCTAGAGTTATTGCTAGAAATGGTGGTAATGTTATTGGAGTTTTCTATGATCAAGGTGAAGAGAATAGTGATATTAATAGCTGTGTATTAAAGATTAAAATGGAAACAAGAAATTTTAATCAAATTCAAGATATAAAAGATGATTTGAATAAAAGTGGATTTTGTGTATTAAATAAGGTAATTTAGATTATATCTAAGTTACTTTTTATCTGGAGGTGTTATTTTTATGAAAGTTTTAATTATTGGTGGTACAGGTACTATTTCTTCTCCTATTGCTAGTGCTTTAGCAAACAATAGTAGTGTTGAATTATTTATTTTAAATAGGGGTAAAAGAAAAAGTGAAAAACTTGATGGTGTTAATTATTTAATTGGTGATATTAAAGATGTTGATGGCATTAAGGAATTACTAAAAGATTATAGTTTTGATGTAGTTATTAACTTTTTAATTATGGATGAAAATGATGCAAGAAATAATTATGAATTATTTAAGGATAAAACAAAGCAGTTTATTTTTATTAGTACAGTTGTTGTTTTAAATAGTCCTAATGATTGCATTATTGATGAAAATAGTGAAATTGGTAATAATTATTCACTTTATGGAAGAAATAAGGCAAAGGCTGAAAAATATTTTTTAGATAAATATAAAAATGATGATTTTAATGTAGTTATAGTTAGACCTAGCCAAACATATTCTGATAGTAGAATCCCATTAAGTGTTAAGGGTAAGAATTATTGGGGTGTAGTTTCTAGGATGATTAGGGGTAAGAAAGTAATAATTCATGGTGATGGTCAATCAGTTTGGTCAGCGACTCATGCGGATGATTTTGTGAAAGGTTTTATTCCTTTAGTTGGTAATGAGAAAGTTAATGGGGAAATATTTCAAATAATGAATACTGAAATATTTACTTGGGATGAGGTATATATGATATTGGCTGATTTATTAGATGTTGAATACAAGCCTGTTTATATTTCTTCAGATATTCTTTTACATAGTAAAAAATATGACCTTCTTTCTTCTATTCAAGGTGATAAGAGATGGTCTAAGATATTTGATATTAGTAAGATACAATGTGTTTCTGATTTTGAATGTGAGATATCTTTAAAGGAAGGGTTAAAGATGTATTTAGATTATATGGATAATCATCCTGAAGAAAAAATAGAAGATGAAGAGTTTGATAATTGGTGTGATAATACAATAGCTATTTATGAAAAATATAGTGCATTAATTAGTGAAGAAATTGAGTAAGTATAATATTAATGGCTATGATATAATTGTTATTGAAATTTAGGGAGGTGAAAAAATGAATTTAATAGAAGGTGCGTTTCCATTTTTTGTAGTGCCTTTAATTATTTCTTTTTTTACTGTTCCTATATGTAAAAAGGTTGGATTAAAGTTAGGTATATATGCGATTGAAAATAGTAGAACAGTACACCAAGGTAAGATAGTTAGAATTGGTGGTATGGCAATATATCTAGCTTTTATAATTAGTATGGCTATTTTTATGAAGGCTGATAAAACTATAAATGGAATATTATTAGGTGGTTATGTAGTTTTTATAGGTGGTTTATTAGATGATATTTATGATATTAAACCTTTATATAAATTAATATTTCAAATAGTAGGAGCGATTATTGCATTAACATTAGGGAATACTTTGTTAATGAATATATATCTTCCATTTAATATAACTATTAGTAATCCAATTATTACTTATGGAATATCATTTTTATGGATTGTTGGTATTACAAATGCGATTAATTTAATTGATGGATTGGATGGGTTATCAAGTGGAATATCACTTATAGTTACAATTACTATAGGTTTATTAGGTTTTTTTATGGGAAGAAGAGATATTAGTGTTATTGCATTAATATTATGTGGTAGTATACTTGGTTTTTTACCTTATAACTTTCATCCTGCATCATTATTTATGGGAGATTGTGGAGCTTTATTTTTAGGTTTTACAATTGCATGTATAAGTTTATTAGGTTTTAAAACAACTGCTCTTATTACATTAGGTTTTCCAATATTAATTTTATTTATTCCTATTTCAGATACAATAATTGCAATACTTAGAAGAAAGTTAAGTAATAGAAAAATATCTGAAGCTGATAGGGGACATTTGCATCATGTTTTAATGTATAAACTTAATTTAGGGCATAGAAATACTGTTTTAGTTTTATATGTTGTTGCGGCACTTTTTGGTTGTGCTGCAGTACTAGCATATTTCAATAAAACATATGGTTTAATAATGATTGTAATTTTATTGATAGGTGCTGAGCTTTTTGTGGAAGCAACAGGAATGATAAATCCAAAATTTCATCCTATAATTGGATTATGTAGAAGATTATTTGGATGGCCAAAAAAGAAAGAAGAGTTTAATGAAAAAGAATAACATTTATTTATTAATTGTATTTATAGTGGTTGCATCTTTTGTTTATTTTATGAATAATCAGCATATTAATTTAGAAACACAAACTAAAGCGAAAGTTGTTGTAGAAGAAGAATCTGATTTTAAAGTTGTTAAAGATGGTGTAGTTAAAATAATAAAAGATGATGAGGAACTGTTGATTGATAGTTCTCTTTTTACTGATGATGAAAAAAGAAGAATTATTAAAAATGTTAAATATATTGTAGAAAAACATGATAAATATTTATATCAAAGTGAACAGTTTAATAATGATATTAGTGATTTTGATTCTTTTTTTAATGAATATGAATATAAAGATAATGGAATTTATTTAAAACATACTGGTGATTATGAAGTTGGTTTTAGTATAAAAGAAAATCAAAGTATTAATTTTGTGAATTTTATTTCTGATAGAAGAGAATTAGATTATCAAAGTATAGACATTTTAGTTAAAGAAATAGAAGTGGATCCAAATAAACCTATGGTAGCATTAACATTTGATGATGGACCTGCGATTTATAATACAATGGAAATAGTTGATAAATTAAAAGAATATGATAGTGCAGCTACATTTTTTATATTAGGTTATCGTTTAGATGATAAAGCTGAAATATTAAATGCGATAATTGAAAGTGGAAGTGAGATTGGTGGTCATTCTTATGATCATAAAAAGATGATTGATTTAGATGAAAATGAATTGATGATGCAACTTACTTTAGTTAGAGATATTGTAAAAAATAAAACTGATAATAATTATGAAATTAAATTATTTAGACCTCCTTATGGGGCAATAGATGATACCTTAAAGGAAAAGTCACCTTATCCATTAATATTGTGGGATCATGATACATATGATTGGAAAGTTAAAAAACCTAAAAAAATTATTGATAATGTAATTAATAATTTAAATGATGGAAGTATTATTTTATTACATGATATTCATCAATTTACAAAAGAAGCAGTATTAGAGTTAATACCGATGATTAAAGAAAAAGGTTATCAAATAGTGACTGTTTCTCAAATGTTTGAGGCAAAAGGAATAGAACTTAAGCCTGGTGAGGTATATTACAGTATTCATAAAATAGGAGAATAAAAAAACCTTCTAATACATTATTAGGAGGTTTTTATATGAATTACGATAAGATACAAGAAATTATAGAGGTTTGTCCCAATCTTCCACTGTTTGAAAATAATAGTGATTTAAAAAGGGAATATTCTAGGGAGTGGCAAAAATATCTTAAGCATAAAAGAAATGTATATGAACATATTGATGATAAATCTATAGATGCAAATATGGTTAGTGAAGCTAATTGGATACTAAGAAATAAATATGTTTCTTGTGAGTCTTTTGGTGTAAATGCAAAAGCTGGAGATATTTGCTTTATAGATTTTGGTCAAGCTTATGTAAATGAAACAGGATATCAACATTTTGGGTTGATTATGAATTTTTGTAAGAGTAAGGCTTTAGTTATTCCTATGACTAGTAATTCTACACAATATCATAGAGCTTTAGATGAAGAAAATCCTGATGGTAGGATTCATTTAATGAGAATTGGTAAGGTACCAGGATTAAATAAGCCTTCAGTATTATTTATGAATGATATGAAGTTTATTAATAGTTCTAGAATTATAGATGTAAAAGCTCATATAAATGTTAATTCATCTTTGTTTAAAATGATTCAAAAAAGAATGGTTAAGATAATGTTTGGATGAATTATTTATAATGGAGATAATTTGTGTTTAAATGGTTTTTTGTTGTCCATTTATAGAAAATTGGATCAAATCTTTCAAGATGTTCTTTTCTTACATTACAGTAAGAGACAATATCTTTATCAATTTCAATATAAGCAATTGCTTGATTGTTATTATCAAATACACCATATGGTATGTTTTGAAAGTCTATTAGTAAATTATTATCGTTAATTAATGAAAAAAGGTTTATTCTTTTTAATTCACATTTAATTGGTTTAAAATACCAATTATTAATGTAGTTAAATTTAATGTTAATATTTTTATGATTTATTGGTATTGAAAATGTTGGTTTATAAGTTGATTCTACAAAAGAATAATTTGGTTCATTTTTAGTTTTCCACATTTTCATTTCTAGTTCTTTTCTATATGTACTCATAGAGTAATAATTAATTCCATCATCAAACATTCTTACATCATATTTTAAAAGCATTGTATAAAGCCAAGTTTTTCCTCTTATATCTTTTAACATTCTAAGAAAATAATATAAATTTTTATATTCATGTAAATAAGCTAATATTCTAAAAATATCATTGTGAATAAGAATTTGATTTAGAATATTTGAATCGTTAAATAATTTATATAACATTTCAATTTCATTTAAATAAAAAAATAAAGCAGGATTTTTAAACATAGTGTTTTTTAATGAATTTATATTTGGCAATTTAGAATTATTATAAATTTCAAAAACATATTTAAAGTTCTGCATTTTTTTTGCGATTTTTATAAAACTTGTATTTATAAAAATTGTTTCTTTATTTTGTAAGTTATAAGGAATAGAATAATAAAAATCTTTTTTATATCCTATAAATTTTGTAATGATAGCTAAGTTTTTAAAGTTGATTAATTCTTTACTTGATATGAAAGATGAATAATTATTTTCTTTTAAACATTTAAATATTTTATCTTTAGTAATAGAATCATTTTCTATTAAATAATATAGAGGATCATATATATCAAAAATAGAAATCTTTTTCACTTTTAATTTAGTTACAATTTTATTATTAATTTTTAATAATAAATTAATAGCACCATTAAAAAAATTGAACGTTAATATTTCGTATATAGAATCTGATGGATTTACTTCGAAGTCAAATTTAACCCACATCATTAATGATGTAAGAATATCATCGTTAATTTTATAAGAAATTATTAAAATATTTTTTTTATAAGATACAAATGTATTTTTAAAAGAGTCTTTTAAAATATCTTTGTGGATTGAAAGACAAACTGTTTTATTTTGCATAGTAGTATTCCTTTCTTTAAATAAAATATATAAGTTTATGTGTACCAATAAAGTCTCATCTACTTTTGTATATTATTGGTGCAAAGAAAAGGAGAATATTATGATTACATTCAATGAAGTTATAGGTTATGACACTATTAAAGAGGATTTAAAAATTATTGTGGATGTACTTAAAGGTGATAAAGATTCTATCAAGCAAGGAGTACCTTTAATAAAGGGTTTACTTTTATATGGAGGACCAGGAGTAGGTAAGACTATGATGGCGACTGCATTAATAAATGAAAGCAATAGGAAAGTCTTCATTTGTAAAAAAGATGAAATAGATTCTGATTTTATAAGGAAAATAAAAAATACATTTAAGGAAGCATCAAATAATACGCCATCAATTGTATTTTTAGATGATCTTGATAAGTTTGCGAAAAATGATAAACGTGAAGCAGAGTATGATGAATATGTAACAGTGCAATCATGTATTGATGAAGTTAGTGATAAGGATGTTTTTGTTTTAGCGACCGCAAATAAAATTAATTATTTTCCTAAATCACTTTTAAGAGTTGGTCGATTTGATAAGATAATAAAAATTGATAATCCTAATTATGTAGATACAGTAAAAATTATTGCATATTATTTAGAGAAAAAAGAATTTATAAAAGATATTGATATTGAATTTATGGGAAAGTTAATGCATGGTTATTCGTGTGCTGAAATTGAACAAATAATTAATGATACAGTGTTATTGGCAAATTATAATAATTCTAATGTAATAAATATAGACTGTTTTATAGAAGCTTATATGAGAAGATTTCATGATATAACTAATAACACTAATAAATATTTATATAATAAAAATGACATTGAAATCAAAAATAGAAATTTAATAGCGTATCATGAAGCAGGACATTTGGTTGTTTATGAAATTTTAAATCCGGGGACTGTTTTATTAGCAACAATAAATGGAAGTTATTTTTCGGGTGGGTTTGTAAAAAAATATGAAGAAAATACAGTGAATGATATAAAATCAATAGAAAGTAGAATAGTTGGAATTTTAGGTGGTAAAGCTGCAGTTGAATTAAAGTTTGGAATTTTAGATTTAGGTGCAAAAAGGGATATATCTATGGCAGAAAATTTAGTGAATGAAAGTATAAGTAGACTTTGTTGCTTTGGTTTTAATTTATATAGAGTATTTTCCGGTGAAAATCCTGATACAGAAAAAATAATACGAGTTGAGTTAGAGAAATATTATCAAAAGGCAAAAGAAATAATATTTAACAATATGGAATTTTTAGATAAAGTAGCAAATGCTTTATTAGAAAAACAAATGATAACATCTTTTGACATAGAAGAAATTAAGTCAAATTGCAAAATAAATTATGTAAGTATATGATGAGGTTAATAGAAACAAGTATGATGGGAGAGAAAAATATGCTTGTAAAACAACCTAAAAAAATGTTGATAATAAATATACTCGAAATATTAAAGAAATATTCTGATGAAAACCATCGATTAACACAAAGTGATTTTGTTAGAATTTTAAAAGATGAATATAATATGGATGTTGATAGAAAGGCTGTTAAAAGAAACTTAATGAATCTAGTTGAGGCAGAATATAACATTGAATTTGAAAAAGTTATTCGTATTAATAAATTTAATGAAGAAGAGGAACTATATATTAATTGGTATTTAGAAAAAGATTTTTCTGATGCTGAACTTAGATTACTTATTGATAGTGTTCTCTTTTCTAAACATATCCCACAAAAACAAGCTAAACAATTAATTGATAAAATAAAAAAATTATCTAGCAAGTATTTTCGAGTTAATGTTGGAAATATATTAAATCTTCCTGAAAACACTGTTAGAAATAAAGAATTATTTTATACAATTGAAGTTTTAGATGAAGCGATTGAAAAAGGTAAACAAGTAGAATTTATATATAATAAATTTGATATAAATAAGAAATTGAAGCCAAGAGTTAATGATGAAGGTGAAATTAGAAGATATATAATAAATCCTTATCAAATGGTTGCGACTAATGGAAGATATTACTTGATTGCTAATTATGATAAATATGATAATTTATCTCATTATCGAATAGATCGAATAACTAATATTAAAATATTAGATAGTAATGTTAAACCAAAACAAAAGGTTAAAGGAATTGAAGAAGGATTTAATTTATCAAAGCATATGGCAGAACATATATACATGTTTTCTGGCCCAAGTGAGATAGTATGTTTTAAAGCTAAGAAGGATATAGTTGATGAAATAATTGATTGGTTTGGTGATGGTGTTTATTTTAGTGATGAAACGGATGATGAAGTAACTGTAAAAGTTAAAGTGAATTTAACAGCAATGAAGTATTGGGCTATGCAATATGTTAAACATGTTGAAATACTTAGTCCAGATTGTTTAATTGAAGACATAAAAAAAGAATTAAGAGTTGGAATAGAGAAGTATAAATTATAAGAAGGAAGCTAGATATATATATATATATATTATGATTAATATGTCTAAAGATACATGTAAAATAAAAGGAGGATAATTTAATGAGTAAATATAATATTGATGTTTGGAGAATACATGCTAAGACAGGAGCAGATAATCCTAGTGAGGTAGCAGATTATTTTTTGAATAATAATTGTATAGCTGTAGGATGGAGCCTTTTAGATAAGGATATTAAAAAGTTAGATAAAACAAAAGAAGAAATAGATGAAATAATATATGAGAAAAATAATATAAAAAATGTTAATGATTATGAAACGTTTTATAAAAAATATGGAGATAAACTTTATCCGAATGATAAAGGAGGATTGTATAACACAAAAAGATTAGCAGAGCAAATGAAACCAGGTCATTTAGTGTGGATGAGAATAAAAGGTATTTATTATATTGGAAGAGTGTCAAAAGATAGTACTTATATTTTTTGTAAAGATAACCAAAATAAAAATCCCGATGCTAATCTTGATGTTGGAAATCAAAGGAATGATATCAAATGGTACAAAATAGGTGGAGAAAGCCACATTCCTGCAAAAGTTTCTACTTCATTTATTAGAGGTTATACACTTCAGCGGATAAAAAATAATGGAGTTAAAATATTTTCTCAATATATATTTAATAAGAAGTTAGATAAGGAAAAAGAAAATGGAGAAATTGATGAAAATATTTACAAAAAATATTATTTTCCAATCGAAGAAAATATTATAGATGAAGAACATGAATATTTTTTTAGTTTATTAACTACAGATGATTGTGAAGATTTATTATGTTTGTGGTTATATTCTAACGAAAAATATGGATATGTATCAATTCCCTCTACAAGTAAAAAATCAACTGAATTATATGAATGTGTTCTGCGTGACCCAAAAAGTGGAAACTATATATATCCCCAAGTAAAAAATGCAGAAATTAATGCAAAAGAATATGTTGAGTTAGCTAATGAAAATAATTCAGAAGTTTGGTTATTTACAACTAATAATTGTTATTTTAGTAAACTTAAAAATGAAATTGATAAAATTAATGAAGATTTTGGAGTAAATATTAAAACAGTATCTCCAAAACACATATACAATTTTGTGTGTAAATCTGATAATGATAGCAAGATTGAAAATATTTTACCTCATCATATTCTAGATATGTACGAATTTGTGAAAAATATTTAGTTAAAGTAAAAAATTAAAAATTATAATTAAAATAAAATTTCTAGAACGAAATATATTAAGCAAAACTTCAAAATGCATTGTAGAATCCTTTTTATCAAAAGTATACTTGATTATTAAAAATATGTAATACTTATACTACAAGAGGTGAATGCTATGGGTATGATTACATTAAGAGTATCTGAAGATGAAGAAAAATTGATTAAAGAATATGTATCAATTAATAATTTAAACCTTTCTTCTTTTATTCGTGAATTAGTATTAGATAAAATTGAGGAGGATTTATGCTTAAATGAAGAACGAATACTAGAAGCTGTTAATAATGCAAGAAAAGAAAGAATGATTGATTCAAAAGAAGTTTGGGATAAGTTAGTTATTTAATATGTTTTCAGCCAATTTTTTAGAAACATCATTTAAAGAACCATCTAAATTAGACAAATCAATACAAAGATTAATAATAATTTGATTATAAAAAAACAAGTGGACTATTTTTCAACTAATATTAGTTGGATTTTGGACCACTTTTAAATTAACAAAACATATTATGGAGATATAGAGTTAGTGATTATAGGTTTATTGCAGAAATAACGGATCGTGAATTGATTATTTATTTTATAAGGATCTAATTAACCGAATAAAAATCAAAAAATATTTATGTTATTTATAGCTTTTGGAAAATTAAAATGAATAATATTTGTTTAAATATATTTTTTGATTCATTTAAGAATTTTATTTTATAGTTTTGGCTTTTAATGCTTGTTGATATATTGCTAGCAAGCCATAATAATTTAAAATATCAGGATATCGATTTGCTGGGTGATAATAATTAATAATTATCACTTCTTCACCAAACAAATCAACAATAGTAAATCGATTTTCATTAATGTGCGGTAAGTTTTCTTCGTGAAGAATATTTTTCAAGAAATTATAGGTGTTTCCACAAATTATAATTTTGGGATTTATTATTTCAATTTGCTTCTTAATGTAATCTTTATCCGCCTTTGCATAAGCTGTAATTTCTTCCATATTAGAAGTAGAGTTACCATTACTTTTTTTTATATTAACTATAGCAATTTTCTGTAAAAAAGAATTGTTTTCAGCGAAATATAATTTTTTTATTAAAGGTTCTATATGATTCTCAGTAGTTTTCTCTAAACCAAATATCCATTGGGAAATTTTTTGCCACATACCCCAGGGAGCTTTTTTATTTATATCTTCTACTAGTGAGCTGTCTTGCTCATAGTATGCTTCTTTTAAAAAAAACATAATTTTTAAATTTTCGTTTTTTATCCATTCACTATGATTTACGATTCCATCTTTAACAAACGAACTATTTTTATGGCTAATTATATATTCATTGTTATTAATGATTATAGTTTCTTTTGGCTTATTCTTCCAACTTTCGAATAAGTTTATTTCTTTTTCTTTTATCATAAAATGTATTCTCCTTTTACAAATTATATAGCAAAATATAATAGAATTACAAGCTAGTTACTATTCAGCGATAAACTAGCTACTAAGTAACTTAATCATATTATGTAAAGGATTTTCTTTCCTTAATCTTGATGATTCAATAACTGAAAGTATTGTCGCATAATAATTTGCTGTATCTAAATTGTTATTTTGACCTGATACTTTCAGTTTTGTTTTGCCTTTTCTTATAAATAATTGATAATAATTGTTGCATTTTAAAATATTTATATTATAATTTAATTACAGTTAGCTTATGCTAACTAATATCTATATATGTAATCTTCCTAAGACATTTTTCTATTCCTGTTGATTTTAAATAATTACGTATATATTTATTTTGTAATAGATTCTTTACTAGAATTCTATTCTCCTAAACTTGATCAACTATTAATTTAGTTGATCTTTTTTATTTTTTTGATTATTGTATCAATTCGATATATTCCATATGTAAATAATAAGACTATTATTAAAAATATAAATGTACTATATAAATCATATTTATCAAAATCTGATGTAAACATATCAATAATGTTATAGAATAGGAAAAAACCTTCTATAACTAAAAATACAGTAAGAAACCTTTTGATACGCTCTAAATGTGAAATTTTAGATTCTTGATCGTTATATATTTCAAAAGGTTTACCATCATTTAATTTACGATAATAATTCCAATTAAAATATTTTCCAATTACTTCTATTCCAGTTTCTTCTAAAAAATCTATATAATCGTTTGAATTATCACTTACAAATTCTAATGCATAGTTATATTTATTTGGAGTATCTTTTTTGAATTTATAAAAACCTAAACCTGGACTTACTAATTGCCATCCTTTTTTTGACATTTCATTTAGCCATTGTTCTTCTTTTTCATAATCCCATACAAAAAATAATTTAAAAAATGTTTTAGTCATATTAAATTACCTCCATAATCTTTTTTCCGTTAGCTACCAATTCTTCTAATCTTTTTAATTCGATTTTTGCGATTTCTTTCCCTAAAGCAGTAATAATATATTCTTTTTTTCTACTTCCTTTTTCTTGTGGTAAAGCTTCTATCCATTCTTTATCAATTAAAGAAGTTAAAGCTCCATATAATGTTCCTGCCGCAAGAGTAAGTCTTCCGTTGCTCATAGTTTCAACTTTCTGCATAATTCCATAACCATGTAGAGGTTCAAAAAGTGACAATAATATATAATAGTATGCTTCTGTTAGAGTAATATTTTCCATATCTACCACCTACTATCCTTTAACGATATATCGTATCACGATACATATATAATATATCGTGACTCGATATAGATGTCAATATATAAATTATGTTATTTAATTTGGTATAATAATAAAGTATGGAATTACTAGATAAAGATAAAAAATACATTGTTGCAGTTTCTGGTGGTCCTGATTCAATGGCATTATTACATATGTGTTTAAAACAAAAGTTAAACATCTGTGTAGCTCATGTAAATTATAGAAAAAGAGATAATGCATTCAAGGAAATGGAATCGGTAGAAACTTTTTGTATTGAAAATAACATTCCTTTTTATTGTTTAAATAAGGAGTATAAATATAAAGGGAATTTTCAAGCTTTCGCAAGAAAGTATAGATATGATTTTTTTGTGAAGATAGCTAATAAATATAATTATGATTGTGTACTAATAGGACATAATGAAGATGATGTATTAGAAACATATTTAATGTATGAAGAAAAAAAACTAGAAGGTGAAATTTTTGGAATCGCAAAAGAATCTAGTTATAAAGGTTTAAAAATTTATAGACCATTATTAAGCTATTCTAAACAAGAGTTAATAGATTATTGTAATGATAATGATGTTATTTATTTTATTGATGAATCTAATCTAAGTAATGATTTTACTAGAAATAAAATAAGACATAGTAAAGTAGATAAGTTAAATAAAGAGGAAAGAATAGCATTACTAAAAGAAATTGAGATTAAAAATATAGAAAAACAAAAATTGGTAGATAAGGTAGAACCTTATACAAATATTAATAAAATAAATGTTAATATTTTTAATGATTTTAATCTTGATGAAAAACTTATGTTTTTAAGATTATGGTTTTCTAAGTTTATAAAAAAAGAAACCTATTCAAAAAAGTTTTTATTAGAGATTATTAAAGCTATTGATGGTGGTAATAATTTTGAAATTCCTATAGGTGATAGTAAATTTGTAAGATCTTATGAAGTGTGTGAAGTTATGGGAAATGATGAAATAGTTTATAGTTTTGATATAATATCTAACAGAGCTTTTAAAACTGATTATTTTACAATTTCTGATACAGGGAAAACAATAGAAGGTATTAGCGTTAAAGATGATGAATGGCCTATTACTATTAGAAACTATAGAGAAGGAGATAGTATTAAATTAAGATTTGGTACTAAAAAAATTAGTAGATGGTTTATTGATAGAAAGATACCAATAAATGAAAGAAAATTATGGCCAATTGTATTAAATAACAAAAATGAGGTTATTATGGTACCAGGAATTGGCTGTAATATTAGTCATTACACTATTAAGCCAAACATTTTTGTGATAAAATAAAGAATATTTGTGGAGGGATAATATGCACCCATTAATTAAAAAAGTACTTGTGACAGAAGAAGAAATTATTTCTAGATCAAAGGAATTAGGAAAAGAAATTAAAAAAGACTATGAAAATGAAGGAGCTCCATTACTTGTGGCTTTACTTAGGGGTTCTGTACCATTTTTAGCTGAACTGATTAAACATATCGATATGGATATTCAATATGACTTTATGGATGTTTCTAGTTATGAAGGAACTGAATCTCTGGGTGATATTAGAATACTTAAAGACTTAGACACATCGGTGAAAGGTTTAAACATTTTGTTAGTTGAAGATATTGTGGATACTGGACAAACACTTAGAACAGTTAAGAACCTTCTTATGAGTAAAGGTGCTAAAAGTGTTAAAGTAGTTACTTTATTAGATAAACCTTCTAGAAGAGTTGTAGATGTTCAAGCTGAATATATCGGGTTTGAAATAGAAAATGAATTTGTAGTTGGTTTTGGTTTAGACTTTAATCAACTGTATAGAAACCTTCCTTATGTGGGAGTGCTTAAGGATGAGTGTTATAAATAGTTTAGGAGTAAAAGATGCAAAGAAATAGGTTAGTAAATTACATACCTTATATGATAGTGGCAATATTCTTGTTTACTTTGTTTAATATGAATGATCAAAGTAATGCAAAGAGTATGACATATGGGGAATTAATCAAAACAATTGAGGAAGAAAAAATTGAAGAGTCATATGTGACTGTTGGGGCAAATGTTGTTGAAGTAAAAGGTACTTATAAAAACGATGAAGGAAATGCAATTGTTTTTAGTTCAAGAATACCTGCAACAGAAGAGCAAATTGATAATATTGTGGATATGCTTGGTGATAGCAATCTTAATATTGTTGATGCTAATGCTCAAAACATGTGGTTGGATTTAATAGGTTCTATATTACCTTTTTTAGTTATTAGTGGTTTTTTAATGTATATGTTTAATAGAATGGGTAGTTCTGGATCTAATGCAAAAGCGTTTGAGTTTTCAAAGTCTCGTGCAAGACTTGAAGGAAATATTAAAGTTAAGTTTAGTGATGTAGCTGGTGCAGATGAAGAAAAAATTGAAATGGCTGAAATCATTGAATACTTAAAATATCCAAAGAAATTTGCGAAGATGGGAGCTAGAATTCCTAAGGGAATATTATTAGTGGGTCCTCCTGGAACTGGTAAGACATTACTTGCAAAGGCAGTTGCTGGAGAAGCAGATGTACCATTTTATAGTATTTCTGGTTCTGATTTTGTGGAAATGTTTGTTGGTGTTGGTGCTAGTAGAGTTAGAGATATGTTTAAAAAAGCTCAACAAACTTCACCTTGTATGATTTTTATTGATGAAATTGATGCTGTTGGTAGACAGCGTGGAGCTGGTTTTGGTGGAGGTCATGATGAGCGTGAGCAAACCTTAAACCAATTATTAGTTGAGATGGATGGTATCCAAGATAATACTGGTATTGTAATTATTGCGGCTACTAATAGACCTGACGTACTAGATCCTGCATTACTTAGACCTGGAAGATTTGATAGACAAATTACAGTTTCTTTACCTGATAGAAAGGGTAGAAAAGAAATATTGCAAGTTCATGCAAGAAATAAAAAACTTTCGCCTGAAATTGATTTAGATGCTCTTGCGAAAAGAACTCCTGGATTTTCTGGAGCGGATTTAGAAAACGTATTAAATGAAGCTGCTATTTTAGCGGTTAGACATAAAAAAGATTTAATTTATATGTCAGAGCTTGATGAAGCTATTGATAGAGTTATGATGGGTCCTGCAAAAAGATCAAGAACTTATGATGAAAAAACTAAAAAATTAGTTGCTTATCATGAATCTGGTCATGCGATTATTGGATTGTATTTAGAAGATTCTACAGTGGTTCAAAAAGTTACTATTATTCCTAGAGGTATGGCTGGTGGTTATAACCTAATGACACCTAAGGATGAAAAAATGATGAATACAAAAAATGATTTATTAGCTATGATTACTGGTTATATGGGTGGTAGAAGTGCTGAAGAGTTATTTTTTGATGATATTAGTACAGGTGCTGTAAATGATATTGAAAGAGCTACTAATATTGCAAGAGATATGGTTACTTTATATGGTATGAGTGATTTAGGTCCTGTTAAGTATGATAGTGGAAATCAAAATGTTTTCTTAGGTAGAGATTATAATTCTCCTAGCAATGTTTCTGGTCAAATTGCATTTGAGATTGATCAAGAAATAAGAAAAATTATTGATGGCTGTCATAAAAAAGCTAAAGATATCATTACTGAGCATAAAGATGAATTGGTTTTATTAGCTGAGGCATTAATAGAATATGAAACATTAACAGCTGAGCAAATTGAAAGAGTTGTTAAAGGTGAATCAATTGCAAGTGATTTTGGAAAAGCGGATGTAATTGATGTAGAGGCTAGTGAAACAAATAAAAATTTAAGTTAATACAAAAATACTAAGTGTTAATAATACTTAGTATTTTTTTAAAACAATCCATAAAAAACTAGCCAATATTAAGTTGACTAGTATTTTTTTGTTTTTTTATTTAGCGTTTGCTGCTGCGTTAGTACCAGCAATTCTACCAAATACGTGAATATCTACTAAAGCATTTCCACCAAGTCTGTTAGAACCGTGGATTCCACCTGTAACTTCTCCAGCTGCATATAGATTTGGAATCACATTTCCATCAACATCTAATACTTCAGCATCTAAAGTAATTTCAATACCACCCATTGTGTGGTGAACTGTAGGTACTCTTGTTGAAGCAAAGAATGGAGCAGTAACTAATGGTTTTCCAAATAGTGTTCTTCCGAAGTCTTCATCTTTTCCAGCTTCTGCAAATGCATTAAATTCATCATGAGTAGCTTTTAGAACTGCAGGATCTACACCAATTTGTTCTGCTAATTCTTCAATTGTATCTGCTTTAAATACATATCCATCAGCGATTAGCTTATCGATATCATCTCCCCAAATTGTTTCATTTGGTTCTACTTCGATATAGTTTTCAGCTGAAGATATTACATAAGACATTGCATCTTCTTGAGCTAATAAAGCTTGAGTCATTGTATCACGACGTCCATCTTCTGCCATAAATCTTACACCATCTTTATTTATTTGATAGTAGTATTCTACACCAGATCCACCAACCCAAGCGTTTAGACCACCGTTAATAGGGTCTCCTAATGGTAATGATTGGATATATTCCATACCAATTAAGTTAGCGCCTACAGCTTCTGCCATCTTGATACCATCACCAGTAATTGCAGGTGAGTTTGTAGTTGGTAGTGTATCAATTAGAGATGGATCATATTCTTGTCTCATTTCTACGTTAGCTGAGAAACCACCAGTTGCAATAACTACTGATTTTGCTTTAATTTCCATTGGTTGTCCATTAGATGTACCAATAATTCCAACTACTGCACCATCTTCTACAATTAATTCTGTAGCAGGTGAATTTAATAGGATTTGTACACCTAATTCTTTTGCTGTTGCTTCAAATGCTTTGATGTAGTCTCCACCAGCTGCTCCTGCAGGGATATGAGCTCTTGGCCATAATCCACCAGGAACTGTTGAGATGTCATCAGTCCATGTAACACCGTTTTCTTCCATCCAGTGTAATGTATCTAATGAGCTATCTACTAGAACTTCAATAAATTCTAATTTAGCCATGTAGTCTCCACCATCATAAGTTTGTAACTTATGTAGTGCATTTGAGTCAAATAGTGATTTTTTATCACCACTGTTGTAAGCTTCGATATCAGCTTTTAATTCATCTTGAATTTCTTTGTGTCTGTCATTTTGTGCTTTAACTTCAGTTAGACCTAAAGCTCTATCCATTGATGCTTGATCAGATGGTGGTAAAGCGTTTTGTCTTTCTGGGTCTACTGCGTTGTATGGTCCACCAGCTCTGATTGTGTTACCACCTAAAGCTCCTGTTTTTTCAACAAGAACTACAGTTGCTCCTTCAGAAGCTGCTGCTACTGCTGCAGATAAACCAGCGCCACCGCCACCAATAACAACAACGTCAACTTCTAAGTTAACTGGTTCATTGCTAGTTGATACTTCTACATTTTTAAGAGCTTCTACATCACCACCTGCTTCTACAACTGCAGCTTCTACAGCTTCTAAGAATGCATTAGATGTAATTGTAGCCCCTGTAACGATATCAACATTTAGAGATTGGTTTGCAACAACAAATTCAATTAATCCTTCCATTGCTGCACCACCAATATCTGGTGTTTCTTCAGAACTTAATACTTCAATACTTTCGATTGCTTCTTCAGTAAATGTAGTTTTAAGCGTGATGTCGCCAACAAAGCCTTTAGCTGTTGTTTCGTAAGAGCCTGCTTTATAAGCCGCACCTGTTTCAGCTGGTTTAGTTCCTGAACAACCAACTAAAAGAAAAACAGCCAATAAAACAGCTAATACTCTACGTACTATTCTCATAGTTTTCCCCCTCCTTTTTATTGGGCAATATAAATATAACATATATTTAGGAAAATTTTCACAAATATTTCACAAAAACAAAAAAAAGGCCTAAATATATAAAAAGTAGGTTTATTTCATGTTATATAACAACCTACTAGAATTTTATAATATTAATAAATAATTAATTAGTAGAATACATTACTTCAATAAAACGTAAAGCTTCTTCTATATTCATATTTTTATTTATACACTTCTTTTTTATGTCCTACGTTTAATACCAAAACTATAACTTTGTAATCCTCTATTCTACAAAGAATTCTATAATTCCCGATTCTGTATCTCCATTGATTTTTTAAGTTACCTTTTAAAGGTTTACCTTTTTCCCGTGGATTTTCACAGCCCTCAATGTTTTTTAAAAGGTAAGCAATAATCATATTTCTAATATTTTTATCAAGTTTTTTTAATTGTTGTTTTGATGTTAAAGTAAACTTTACTTTATACATTTTCTTCATCAGCTAATTCCTTTATGACTTCTTCTAAAGAAAATGTAATTGGATTTTTTAGATATTCTTCAGAAGCATTTTCATATGTTTTTAAATCTAGCTCATCTTCAATTTTCTCAATAGCTGAATCTCTTAAAAGTTGAGAAATAGATATATTATTTAATTTTGCATAGTTTTTTAAAAGTAACTCATCTTCTTTACTAACTCTCACACTTAATATGCTCATTGATAACACCTCTGTATTACAATTGTAATACATTTGTTTTGGTGTTCAATATTTTTTGATTGACTCATTGTAGAACTTTTTAGTTGCAATTTGTTTCATAATTTTATTACCTTCCTATTAATATATTGTTATAAAATCTTTGTGTCCTAAACATATATTAGAGAGCATCTAAATTGATATATAATAATATTGTAATATACTGAAATTGGAAGAAATATGCTAACAATTTAAAAAAGTATTTCTAATTCCATTCAACTTTATATAGTTAAGAAGTAATGTGAACTTAAATGTTGTATAGTTTCATTTTTCATTAATTATATATACTAATTAATCTAATATAAGGCATTATTTATGAAAATTAAAAGATGTTTTTAAGTGTTTTAAAACAAGATAATATTTTAAAATATGGAATTAGAAAAACAATTAATATTATATTTAAGGAGGAAATAGATGAGTAAAAAAATAGTTGTAGTTGGTGGTGTTGCAGGAGGAGCAACTGCAGTTGCCAGATTAAGAAGGTTAGATGAAAATGCTCAAATTATATTATTTGAAAAAGGAGAATATGTTTCTTTTGCTAATTGTGGGTTGCCTTATTATATAGGTAGAGTAATTGAAGAAAGGGATTCATTATTTGTTTCAGACATAGCTTCAATTAAATCAAAATATAATATTGATATCAGAAACTTTTCTGAGGTAGTAAAGATAGATAGAGAAAATAAAAATGTTTTAGTGAGACAAAAAGATGGAAAAGAATATAATGAATCTTATGATGTTTTACTGTTATCAACTGGATCTACTCCATTTGTGCCTAATATGGAAGGTACGGATAATGAAAATGTATTTACATTATGGACTGTACCTGATACTGATAAAATTCATAATTTTATTCAAAAAAATAATCCAAAACATGCTGTTGTTGCAGGTGGAGGATTTATTGGTCTAGAAATGGCTGAAAACTTATATGAATTAGGTATTAAGGTAACTTTAGTAGAATTTGCAAATCAAGTTATGCCTCCATTAGATAAAGACATGGCAAAACTTGTGGAAAATCATATAGAAGAAAAAGGTATTAATTTAAAACTTAATTTAGGGGTTTCTAAGATTATTAATGATGGGAAAACTGTAGTATTAACTGATGGAAGTATTATAGATACAGAAATGACACTACTTTCAATTGGTGTTAGACCTAATACTGGTTTTGTAAAAGATGCTGGAATAGAGGTTAACCAAAGAGGCGGAGTAATTGTAGATGAATATATGCAGACAAATGATCCTAATATTTATGCAATAGGGGACATGATTGAAGTAGTTAATAAAGTGTCTAATTTAAAAACAATGATTCCTCTTGCAGGACCAGCAAATAAGCAAGGAAGAGCTGTTGCTGCTAATATATTAGGATTAAAGAGTGAAAAATATGAAGGAAGCATTGGTACAAGTGTTGCTAAGGTTTTTGATTTAACAGTCGCAAATACTGGTGAAAATGAAAAATCCTTACAAGCAAGAGGATTAATATATAATAAGGATTATTCTTATTCATTAATTCATCCTTTGTCTCATGTAAGCTATTATCCAGGATATACTCCTATGACTTTAAAATTACTATTTTCACTTGAAGATGGGAAAGTTTTTGGAGCTCAAATTGTTGGATACAATGGTGTAGATAAGAGAATAGATACAATAGCTACTACAATTCACTTTAAAGGAAATGTGTATGATTTAACTAAATTAGAGCTTGCATATGCACCTCCTTATAATAGTGCTAAAGATCCAGTTAATATGGCTGGTTATGTGGCAACTAATATACTTGAAAAACTAACAGATGTAATTTCTTATGAAGACTATATTAAAAATAAAGATGATTATGTATTAATTGATGTTAGAGAGGTAATAGAGTTTAATGATGGAAATATTAAAAACGCTATTAATATTCCTTTGTCTACACTTAGAAGTAAATATAAAGAATTAGATAAATCAAAAAAATATGTAATTAATTGTGCAGTTGGAATTAGAGGTTATATTGCAGAAAGAATATTGAAACAAGCTGGATATGATGTTAAAAACATGATAGGTGGATATAAGACTTATCAAGGAATAAAATATAAAAAAGGTGCCAATCTTGTTGATGTAGATATTGAACAAGAAAAACTTCCAAATTAAAAAAATGTAAAAGTGTTCTGATGATGAAGAAAGATCTGAGTCAAAAGTCGCAAGATAATACAAACTCCATGTAGATTCTTGCATGGAGTTTAATTTTTAATAAAATTATGAAAAATTTAGTAGATAAATTATATGAAAATAAAAATTTAGATAGGGAAGAACTTTATGCTTTATTAAGCAATTTTAATGATGTAAAAGAATATCTTTTCAAAAAAGCTGATGAAGCAAGAAAGAGTGTTTATGGTAATGATGTTTATATTAGAGGTTTAATCGAAATATCTAATTACTGTGAAAATGATTGTTTTTACTGTGGTATTAGAAAAAGTAATAATAAAGTATGTAGATACAGATTAAATAAAGAAGAAATATATGAATGTGCTAAAAAAGGATATGAAATAGGATTTAGAACGTTTGTATTACAAGGTGGAGAAGATTTATATTTTGATGACGATTTATTAGTTGAAATAATTGGTACTTTAAGAAAAACTTATCCAGATTGTGCAATTACTATTTCTTTAGGAGAAAGAAGTAAAGAAAGTTATTTAAAATTATTTGAAGCAGGAGCTAATAGATATTTATTAAGACATGAAAGTATAAATAAGCATCATTATTCAAAGTTACATCCAAAAAATTTAACTATTGATAATAGAGTAAGGTGTTTACAAGATTTAAAAGAAATAGGTTTTCAAACAGGTGCTGGAATGATGATTGGTTCACCATTTCAAACACTTGAAAACATTGTAGATGATTTAATGTTTTTAAAAGAACACAATTTTGAAATGGTTGGAATTGGTCCTTTTATTTCACATAAAGATACTCCTTTTAAAGATATGCCTAATGGCGATGTTGAATTAACTCTTGTTGTATTAGCTATTGTTAGGTTATTATTGCCAAATGTATTATTACCTTCTACTACTGCACTTAATACTATTAATGGTAGAAACATGGGTATTAAGGTAGGTTGTAATGTAATAATGCCTAATTTATCTCCTAATAATGTTAGAGATAAATATATGTTATATGACAATAAAATAAGTTCTAATCTTGAAGCTGGAGAAAATTTAAAATCACTACAAAATGAACTTAATTTAATAGGATATAACATTGTGATTGATAGAGGAGATTATAAAAACAATTAGTAATAGAAAGAGGAATTTATATGAGTACACCTAGATCAAATAGAATCCATATCGCATTTTTTGGAAGAAGAAACGTTGGCAAATCAAGCTTAGTTAATGCGATTACCAATCAAGAAATTTCAATAGTTTCTAGTATTAAAGGAACTACTACAGACCCTGTATACAAAGCCATGGAATTATTACCATTAGGTCCAGTAGTAATTATTGATACTCCTGGTATTGATGATGAGGGAACTCTTGGAGAGCTAAGAGTTAGAAGAACTAAACAGATATTAAATAAGAGTGATATTGCAATACTTGTAATTGATGAAAATGGTATTGTAGAAATTGATCAAGAATTAATTGATTTATTTGACAAGAAAGAAATTCCATATTTAGTTGTAAACAATAAATCAGACATTAAGATTGTTGATAATGCAAATATTAGTGTTAGTAGTATTACTAAAGAAGGAATTGAAGAGTTAAAAGAAAAAATTGCTAGATTAGTTAAGTTTGAAGATAAACAGCTTATTGGTGATTTATTAACTAGCGATGATATGGTTATTTTAGTTACTCCTATTGATGATAGTGCACCTAAAGGAAGATTAATTCTTCCTCAAGTACAAACAATAAGAGATATATTAGATACAAATGCAACAAGCATTGTAATTAAAGAAGATAAGATAAAAGAAACATTAGCTAAATTAAAAGAGAAACCTAAACTTGTAATTACTGATAGTCAAGTATTTAATAAGGTTTCTAAGGATGTTCCTGAAGATATCTTTCTTACATCTTTTTCTATTTTAATGGCAAGATATAAAGGATTTTTAAAAACTGCAGTACAAGGTGTTAGAAGTATTGAAAATTTAAAAGATGGGGATATTGTTTTAATTAGTGAAGGATGTACTCATCATAAGCAATGCGATGATATAGGAACTGTTAAAATACCTAGATGGTTAAGAGAATACACAAAAAAAGACTTTGTGATAGAAACTGTTTCAGGTGGTGATTTTCCTGATGATTTATCAAGGTATGCATTAATTATTCATTGTGGTGGCTGTATGTTAAATGAAAGAGAAGTAACATATAGAATGAAATGTGCTATTGATTTTGGTGTGCCTTTTACTAACTATGGAATCATAATTGCATATATGAATAAAATACTTGATAGAAGCATTCAAATATTTGAAGATTTATGATAATAATATAAATAAGGAGATGATAATATGAGCGAAAATAGAATTGCAGTTGCTGCAGTAATCGTAGAGACAAAAGATTCAATTGATGAGCTAAATGCTGTATTACATGAATATGGAAATTATATTATTGGAAGAATGGGTATTCCAAATACTTCAAAAGGTGTTTCTGTAATTAGCATTGCACTAGATGCACCAAGTGATGAAATTAATGCACTTGTTGGAAAAATCGGAAAGATTGATGGAATTAGTGCTAAGACAGTTTATTCAAACTAAGATTGACTGATATTTATATATCAGTTTTTCTTTGCAAAATAGATTATAATAGATTATATGAAATCTTATTCTAAATTTAGTGAAAAATTTAATAGAGAGAAACCACTTCAAAAATATCCTAGACCAAATCTAGTTCGTGATAGTTATACAAATTTAAATGGTATTTGGAAATATCAAATTGTAAAAAATAATGTTGGATTTAATGAAAACTGGAAGGATATTGTGGTTCCTTTTGGTGTGGGTTCTTTACTTAGTGAAGTGTTAGATGTACTTAAACCAGATGAAGATTTATGGTATAGAAAAACCTTTAAATATAAAAAAGTAAAAGAAAAAACAATATTACATTTTGAAGCAGTTGATCAAGTTTGTTGGATATATTTAAATGGTGAGTTTATAGGTAAAAATGAAGGGGGATATAATCCTTTTAGTTTTGATGTTAGTAACTATATTAAAGAAGATAATGAATTGTTAGTTAAGGTAAATGATTATAGTGAAACTGGTATTTATGCCTATGGTAAACAAAGATTAGATAATAAAGAAATTTGGTATAAACCTATTGCGGGTATTTGGCAAACGGTTTGGTTAGAAGATGTTAATAAGGGATATATTAAAGAATTATTTATTACTCCTATTTTTGATGAGAAAAAAGTTATTTTTTCTTTAATTGGAGATTATAATCAAGCTATTATTACTATTTTTGAAAATAAAAAAGAAGTTGTAAGGACAATTACTAGTGAAGATAGTTTTGAATTTGAATTTGAAGAGTTTATTGAGTGGAATATAGATGAACCTTTTCTATATGATGTAACAATTGAAACTGAAGATGATTTTGTGAAGTCTTATTTTGGGATGAGAAAGATATCTAAAGAAAAAGATAAAAAAGGTCATATGAGGGTTTATCTAAATAATAAGCCAGTATTTGTTAGTGGGATATTAGACCAAGGCTATATCAGTGATGGAATATATACATTTCCTAATGAAGAAAGTATGTTATATGATATAGCAATCGCAAAGGAATTTGGTTTTAATATGATTAGAAAACATATTAAACAAGAAAATAGAAGATGGTATTACTTGTGTGATATTATGGGTATGCTTGTTTATCAAGATATGCCTAGCGGTGGAAAACCTGTTAATTTAATTAGTTTTAATCAAGCTGCAGGAACCTTAGATATTAAATTAAAAGATAATAACTATAAAAGATTTGGAAGAGAAAAAGAAGAATCAAGAAATATGTATTATCAAGAACTTAATAATATGATTCTTACTTTATATAATCATCCTTGTATTGTTACATGGATTCCATTTAATGAAGGATGGGGTCAATTTGATGCAAAACAAGTAGTTAGCTTTATAAAGAAAATTGATTCTACTAGATTGATTAGTCATGTCAGTGGATGGTTTGATCAAGGTGTTTCTGATTATGATAGTAGACATGTTTATTTTAGAAAGTATAAACATAGGAAAGATAAACATAATAGAATTAGTTTTTTAAGTGAGTTTGGTGGATATAGTTATTTAGTTAAAAGACATTTTTTTGGTAAAAACACTTATGGTTATAAGATGTTTAATTCAAAAAAAGAATTAGAAAATTCCATTATTAGATTATATAGGTATGAAATATTACCTAGTGTATCCATGGGATTAAGTGGCTGTGTTTATACACAACTTAGTGATGTTGAAGATGAGTGTAATGGGTTAGTTACTTATGATAGAAAAGTATTGAAAATTAATCCAAGAAGGCTTAAGGCTATTAACTTAAGAATAAGGAAGGTTATAAAAGATGAATGAAGTTTTGATTGGGACTGCCTTAGATGATAAGGTTAGAATATATTGTTTAAATTCTACTAATTTAGTTGAAAAAACAAGATTGTTACATGATTTATGGCCTACAGCAAGTGCTGCTTTAGGTAGAGTTGAATCAGTAGTTGCAATTATGGCATCGCTTCTTAAAGGTGATGATGAAAAGATTGTTGTATCTATCAATGGTGGAGGACCTATTGGCACAATATTGGTAGAAGCTAAAGGAAATGGAGATATTAGAGGTTTTGTGTCTAATAATGAAGTTTATTTAAAATATGATAATTCTGATAAATTGGCTGTTGGTTTAGCGGTAGGGACTGATGGCTATTTAAGTGTTTCTAGAAATATGGGATTAAAAGAATCATTTACTAGTAAGGTTAAACTTCAAACAGGCGAAATTGGTGATGATTTTGCATATTATTTTGCGGTGAGTGAACAAACATTATCAGTTGTTTCTGTTGGTGTTTTAGTAGATGTGGATTATAGTATTAAAGCTGCTGGTGGTTTATTAATACAGTTATTACCTAATCATACTGAGGAAACAATTGTACAAGTTGAAGAGTTATTGAAAAGACTTAAACCTATTTCTTCATTAATTGATGAAGGATATTCTAGTGAAGAAATTATGAATGACTTATTTGATGATGTTAAGATTTTAGGTAAAAAAGAAATTAGATGGAATTGTGATTGTAGTAAGGAAAGATTTAGAGCTGCTTTAGCTACTTTAGATGTAAGTGATTTAAAAGAAATGATAAAAGAAGATCATGGTGCTCATATAAAATGTGAATTTTGTAATAGTGAATATGAGTTTAATGAGGATGATTTAAAAAATATAGTGGAGTTTAAAAGTGGATTTTAATAATTATTAATTTATTAATTTAAAGTTAAAAAGAAGAGTAGATTTTATTACAGTCTACTCTTCTTTTGTTATTTTTATCTAAGGTAAAGCTTTTTCGATAAGGTTGTCGTACATTTCATCTGTTAGAGTGCAATCGTAGAAGAGTTTATAATACTCTTTAACTTCAGTTTTTAAATCGTATTCAGTGTATTCAGGGTAAAGCAATTCGCCTAACCATAGAAGTCCTAGATATCTTTGAACAGATGGTGGTGAAGATAACCAGCCATAAGGACCGTAAGGTGTTTGGTAGTAATTTTTATTATTTATAGCTGTAACACCACTCCATGAAGATTCAGAATCTACAGTGTCATAGATACTTTCAGGGCTAAATACTATTACTTCAGGATCCCAATTCATTATTTGTTCAATATCAACTTCATTTCCTCCTCCAGAAGATACAACATCTTCAATTACGGCTAAGTTATTTGACATAAAGTTGATTGTTTCAGCATGGAAAGAGCCTTCAGCGATAACATTGATACCAGCATCTCCTAGACAGTAAAGTAATGATTTTCTATTTCCATCAGCATCTACTTTTTCCATCATATCTGAAATCATTTTATATGTGTCTTCACACCATACTGCAAGTTCCTCCGATTTTTCAGTTTTTCCAGTTAGCTCACCTAATTTTCTGTATGCTTCTGGAGCAGTAGCAACTGTTGCATCAATATGTACAAAAGGTATTCCAGTTTGTTCGCTAAGTGCATCCATATCTTCTACTATGGATTTTTTAGCTTCACCTACATCAATTACAACATCAGGGGCAGCAGCTAGTAATGCTTCTAAATCCATTTCACCCTTACCACCATAGAGTTGACCTAGTTTTGGTAAATTAAGATATTCTTCAGGAATATACAGTGAAGCATCTTCTGAAAAATCACTTGCAAATCCGACCATCATTTCTGGACAAAGTGGTAAAACATATAATTGAGTAAGTGGTCCAGAGACAGCTATTTTGGTTATTTCTGCAGGAATTGTTACAGTACGTCCTGTAGAATCTGTGAATTCTCTGGTTGTGTTTGAAACATCTTCGATTTGTTCTTCTTCATTGCTTGAATTACTTACTTGTTCAGAGGGTTTTGAACAAGCTGTAAGAATAAGAGAAAAACAAAGAATAAGTATGAATGGCAGAAATCTCTTTATTTTTTTCATTATTATTGCCACCTTTCTATTAAAATTTATAGATTATAAGCAGTGATTTTTTTAGTTTTCATTAGAAATTATGGATGTTGGCACACAAAATCGTGCCCTATCATCAAAGAGGCTAAAAACCTCCATATCTACTTCATAAAGTGATTTCATGGTTTCTTTATTTAATATTTCAGAAGGAGTCCCGCAAGAAAGTACAGTACCATTTTTCATAGTAAGTATTTTGTCAGAAAACATATAGCTATGTTCAGGATCATGAGTTGTTTGTATTATTGTATAACCTTCTTTAGCGAGTGCTTTTATTTGTTTTAAAACAAGTATTTGATTTCCTCGATCTAGATTTGCGGTAGGTTCATCAAGTAATAAAACAGGAGCATTTTGAACTAAAGCACGTGCTATCATCACAAGTTGTCGCTCTCCACCAGAAGTATGATGAAAACATCTATCAGAAAGTTCTAATATACCTAATTTTTCAAGTGCTTTATCAACTTTGGCTTGTTCAGTAATTCCTGGAGAAGAAAATAATTTAAGATCATTGGTTGTACCCATGAGTACTATATCGCGTACGCTGAAATTAAATACAGGTTCTGATCTTTGAGGAACATATGCAATCTGCTTTGCGAGCTCTTTCACACTTAAGCTAGAAGCATCTAAACCATTGATAGTTATTTTTCCTGTATATTCAGTTAAAAATCCTAAAATACACTTGAAAAGTGTGCTTTTTCCTACTCCATTTGGCCCTAATATTGAAAGAACCTCTCCTTTATAAGCAGTGAAACTCATATTATTTAAAACTAATTTTTTATCATATGCAAATGATAGTTCTTTTATTTCTAAACTCAATATCTTTCACCTCTTCTAGTTATTAGGAAAATAAAGAAAGGAGCTCCAACAAATGCTGTTAAAATACCGATAGGAATTCCTGAGGTTGTCACATTTCTTGATATGTTATCTACTAATAATAGGAATATGCTACCACCTAGCATTGAAACAGGCATAAGCCATTGATAGTTATTTCCAACAATTCTTCTCATCATATGCGGTATAACAAGACCAATCCAACCTATTACTCCACTTACAGAAACCGCAGATGCAGTTACAAGAGTAGCTGATATTATGGTAGCTATACGAATCTTTTCTGCATCTACACCCATGGATCTAGCTTCTTCATCCCCCATGGTTACAACATTAAGTCTCCAGCGAAGAAGGATTAACGGAATTATGCCAGCTAACATTGGAAATATTACAAACTTGATTTCACTCCATTTAGCGCCTGCTAAAGAACCCATTAGCCAATAAGTTATCTGTGGTAGTTTATTAGTTGGATCAGCAACCAATTTTATAAAAGATGTTCCTGCATTAAAAAGGGAACTAACAATTATTCCTGCAAGAACAAGTCCTAGTACTTTTCCTCCTTTTACATAGTTGCTAATTCTAAAAACAAGTACAACTGTAATAAGACTCATTACAAATGCAGAAAGTGTAATGTTTACGTGTTTTAAATCTAAAAATATTGCAAGGGCTGCTCCAAAACCAGCTCCTGCAGATGCTCCTAAAACATCTGGAGAAGCCATTGGATTTTGAAAAACACCTTGGTAAGAAGCTCCTGCTGCTGAAAGACATGCACCAACTAAAATAGATAATATAACTCTTGGCAATCTTACATTCCATACTGCAGCTTCCATCTGGTCTGTCCAAAATTTTTCTGAACCATTAAAAAGATTAAAGATTTTATTTCCAAGTATAGCTAGTAGCTCTTTTAGTGGAACAGGATATCTTCCAAGTGTAAAAGATAAAAGCGTTAAAACAATAAGTAAAATAGCAAAAATTATTATTGCTGAAGGTCCAGATAATTGTTTGTTCGAAGATATTTCGCTATTTTGTTCAGTTTTTATTTTTTTAGTGTTTTGTTTATTCAAGTTTTCACCTCATAATAAGAAAGTTTTTCCAAATTCATAAGGAGGACCTGAAATTCCAGAAGTTTGTCGGTTTTTCAAGCCATTTGTATCAGTAATTACTAATCCAGCAAGTCTATCAATACCTAAATTTAAAAGTTCTGGGCAAAGTGGAACAGTAGGTCCAGCAAGTATTGTATAAGCATTTTTAGATAATTCTAAAAGACGAGGAAGTGTTTTATTAATAAGGCTACTTCCAGTAATTATTACTATGTCACATTCTGGAAGTATCCATTCACATGCGGAAGCAGGATAGTCATTTGGTTTAGGATTAAGTTCAAGTATATAATATTTGGCTACTGCTTCTTTAACTTCTTTTGGCATTTTAAGATGTCCAACTATTCCTAATTTTTTTCCTGATAAATCAAGTCCTCTTGTACAATAATTTTCATAAGGTTCTTCACAGTTATACTGTTTCATTTTTTCTTCAGTATTAAGATATGCATTTGCAGATGCAAGACCAAGAGAAGCTTCTTCAAGATTCCAACTTTTTATTGCTTGTGAAGCTTTTGAAACATCCATTCCAATAAGACTTTCTTTAAATATAGGAGGACGAGTACTTCCTAAAGTAGTCATAGCGATACCTACATTATTTTTATTAGTTTCTACTAATGACCATGAATCACCCATAATAGTATCTACAATGATTTCTCCTTTAGGAATAGAATTTATTATAGTGTCATAAATTAAATTTTTATTCATTGTATTTCTCCATGTTCAATATATTTTTCTTTCCACTTTTTAAGTATGTTTAATGCATTTTTATCTTTATAATTATTAATTTCTATTATTTTTATATCAGAATCTGATAATAAATTTAAATGAAATTGTTTTGTTGCTTTTAAGAAATCTGGATGAAGATTTGTAGTTTTCAAGAGTTTTTCAGCGGAAGGAAGTGATTTTAAAACTCCAACACATGGAACTTGTGATTTAAGAAATAAATTGAAAGCTTCCATAAATTCAGGTATTAAAATTTCAAAACCACCAATTTCATCTATAACCGCAAAAGGTTTAGTGGTAGCATCTTTTAAAAGGTTTGAAGCAAATATAGAAAATGCTTCATTGTTTTTAACAGTCTTTCCTTCTTTAAATGTAAGAAATCTAACATGTTTATTATCTTTGCCTAAACCAAGGCTTACTATATCAAAACCTATAAGTTTATCGTGTTCTATTACTCGCTTAGTAATAAAACCACCAGCATAGTTAAGATTATCACCTAACACATTTTTTATAAGTGTGCTTTTACCACATCCTATGGGACCTGTAATGAAAATTTTTTTCAAGATTTACTCCTAGTAGCTCTTAGTTCTATCATTTGAGCACATATGGAAATTGCTATTTCTTCAGGTGTTTCAGATTTTATATCAAGTCCTATTGGTGTTGTTATTCTTTCAAAGTCTTTTTCATTAAAGCCTTGTTTTCTAAGCTCTGCTTGGACTCCAGCTATTTTATATTTACTTCCAATTACTCCAATATAACATGCAGGTGTTTTTAAAACTTGTGCTTGAACTATTGTGTCGTGAGAGTGTCCACGTGTCATAATACAAACATAATCTTCAGGCCCTATTGTTATCTTTTCTAAGATATTATTAAAATCTACAAGAACAACATCTTCAGCATCGGGAAAGAGTTTTTTATCAGCAAATTCTGGACGATCATCTGCGGCTATACATCTAAATCCAACATATGAAAGTATGGGAACTAGAGCTTGGCCTACATGACCACATCCAAAAATATAGACTTTACCAGAAAATCCTATTTGTTCAGCATACATATCCATATTTGTTTCTTTTACTCTTGTTGGTTGACGTGAAAGTTTATCAATAACAATTTCTGGTATATCAAATCCAAAACTTCCATCTGTTTTTGACCAAATAGCAAGTTTGCTTTCTTCTTTGATATCACTGATAAGCCAGATATCTTGGCCTAAATCAAATCTTCTTTCTGCTTCATTTAAAAGAGATAGAGTATTTTGATCTTTAGCGGGAATATAGTGGAAGAAAACTTCAACAGCACCACCACAAATCATACCTAGATTTTCTACATCATCTTTTGTAAGAGCAAAATTATGTCCGCTAGAACGTTTCTTTTTTAAAATTTCTGTAGCTATCTGTTCTGATTTAAATTCAACAGCACCACCACCAATAGTTCCTGTAAGCCTACCTTCTTTTCCAATAAGCATTCTTGCTCCTGTTCCTCGAGGAGTAGAACCTGATGAAGCAATTACTGTTACAAGAACTAAATCTTCTTTTAATAAGTAATCACTCATAAGTTTAAACATGTTTCGCATTTTGGCCTCCAATCTTTTTTGTTTAAAAATATTCTTATAATTTAATTATTTCTTGATTACATATTTTATTTATAGTTTCAATATTTTTTTTATTTATTTCAAACTTTTTTTCTATTATTTCCTTTAATTCATCAGTTTGAAATTTTTTAGCGCTTCTTTTAAATCTTTCATTTAGACCCACAACTTTATCTTCAAATACAACACGATCAGCAATAATTAATACTGCAAGTTCATCTATATTTTCAAAAATATAATTATCACAGTGTTTACCTATTATTTCTGCTTCTTTGTGATAACCTAATGCATCAATCCACTCTTTTCCAACTTTACAATGGTTTTTATTTGTTCTAGCTATATCGTGAAGTAATGCCGTGTTTGTTATTAAATCAATATTTAAGTTGAATCCTTTTTCAATTAAACATAAACCTATTCTCTTAGCTTCTTTTGCTACTGCCATACTATGTTTTATTACATGTTCTGGTGTATTAGCCACATTAAGTAGTTGTAAACATAGATCTTCTGTAAGTAAAGGATTATATTGTTTTCCTATATATTCATCTGTAATAATATTGTTTTTTAAATTAAGTTTTGATATTGAACAATAAGGTAAAAGTTTTCTGCCAGGTGGTAGCTCTTTTTTTAAAGTTTTAGAAAGAAAGGCATGCATTATCGCAGAATGAGAAACTATGATAATATTTCCTTTTGTTTCTTTTAATATTTTTTTTAAAGCAAAATTAAATCTTATAAAAGCTTCTTCTTGATTTTCTGCACCTGGAGGTTGTAAAAAAGGATCTTTTCCTCTAGCTTCATAAAGTTTTGGCCATCGAACTTTAATTTCATCAAAAGAAAAACCATCCCATACACCAAAATTCATTTCTTCTAATCCATCAATTATTATTGGATTATTAAAGAATTCTGCTGTTTGGATGGCGCGTTTTAATCTACTACAAAATACATTTGAGATATCAATGTCATTAAAATATTTTTCAGCTAAAAATGCTTGCATTTTTCCTATAGTAGAAAGATGCAAATCGGTATGTCCAATACAAACCTTTTTGCCATCAGGAAATTCTGGTAAACCATGGCGTATAAGATAGATTTCTCGCATTTTATTGGTCTCCATTATTTAAGTATTTCAGATAGATATTTTTCATAAAGCTCTATAGAAGCTTCTTTCATTGCTTTTTCATATTTACGATATTGTTCTAATAGCAACTTACCTTCTGGAGTTAGACTACTGCTACCTCCTCTAGAGCCACCTTGTTTACGTAAAACTAAGTCAAAGCCTGCTTGAGATTCTATTGAATTAAGGGTTTTCCAACCTTTACTATAAGAAACTTGTATTCTTTGACAGGCTGTTTTAACTGATTTTGTTTCATCTATAAGCTCGAGTAAAAGTGCAATATTTGAGTCAAAAAACCTACTTTCTTTTTCAAGAGAAAGTTTAATAACAGGGCGCATCAATTGATTATTATGATATTCCAAAAGTTTATCAAATTCTTCAGGTGTGTCTGCATCGTATAATATGCCTTCATCTTCTATATAAACAAAACCTTCAGAAATATCTAGTTGTTTAAGAGCTTTTGCAAGACCACCTTCTCCGTTGTAATCTAATATAAGATTAATTGCTTTTGAAGAAAGAAGTATAGGATGACCCTTAATACCACAACAGATTGGATACACTACATCACTTCGTTTTTTTAAAAGTTTTTTTACAGTATCAGCTCTAAAAAGAGGGATGTCAACAGGTGTAAATAAAACACGATTACATTTATTTTTAAGGTAATTTAAACCTATACATGCTGAATCAAACATTTCAGTATTTTTATAATCTTCATTTCGAAGAAAAATCACACCACTTTTTGCAAGGTGCTTTTCAAGAACATCAGCATTATAACCAGTTACAACTACTATTTGAAAGACTCCTGCTTGTTGCAGTGTTGCAATAACACGCTGAGCCACGGAAATAGAACCTATGCTTAACATAGGTTTGAAATCTCCCATTCTAGATGACATACCAGCAGCTGTTATTACTGCTCCTACTTTCATGTATTCACCTTTCTTTCATATCAAGACAAATTTAGATTATTATTTGATGCTTAGTATTATAAAATTATCAATAAACATATAAAAATAGCCGTTATTATTATTTATATTATAACACTCGCCTTAGCGAGTTGTAAACGTATACAACTTGTAAAAACAAACAACTTGAAAAGGTATTATACGCTTGTTATATTATAGATAGAGATAAACGGCTATTTTAAAGCTTGTATATATAATTAAAAAATATAGAACGATTTTAATCTTCGTGATTATCACAGCGATGGACATCAGGTCCACCACCTGTCATATCTCTAAGACCAAGGAGTCCTTGTTCAGTATAGAATATAAGCGAAGTAGGTTTTCCTTGAATGTCTTCAGCAGAAAGTCGAAGAAAATTAGATGTTTCCAGATAACTTACAGGAAGTTTTCTAACATAAGCTTTTCCTGTCTCTTTATCGACTACTTTTACTTCTATTTCATCTGCACTGATTTTATTAGGCATATCGGCATTGCTATTCATAAACTGTCTCCTTTCATATAATTATATGGTAACAGTTTATAACAAAAAATACACATAAGTATAATTTATTTTATACAAATATGGGCAATGTCTTAATGTAATATTCATAATTGAAAATTAGGAGAATTTAAGAATCAAAAAGAAAAGGAGGTTCAAGAATGAGTAAAGGATTAACCAAAAAGATTTTAAACATCAACGGAGCAAAGAGAAGTATTCTTGTAAAAGGTGATGAAAAACTCTCAACTATACTCCGTGAGCGTCTTTTGCTCACAGGATGTAAAATCGGTTGTGGGGAAGGTCACTGTGGAGCATGTAATGTAATTTTGGATGGCAAGGTTACAAGATCCTGTGTTGTACCTATTTCCAGAGTTCCAGATTTTGCGGAAATTACTACAATAGAAGGAATAGGTACGCTTGATAACTTACATCCACTTCAAGTTGCTTGGATGGCTTATGGATGTGCACAGTGTGGATTCTGCAGCCCTGGCTTTATTGTTAGTGCTAAGGTTTTATTAGATCAAAATCCTAGTCCTACAAGAGAAGAAGTTAGAGATTGGTTCCACAAATGTCGTAACCTTTGCAGATGTACTGGTTACAAGCCATTAATCGATGCTACTATGGCTGCAGCTGAGGTATTAAGAGGTGAAAAAACTAAAGAAGATCTTATGTTTACACCAACAGATAATCGTATACTTGGTACCGACTATGTACGTCCTTCAGCAGCAATGAAGGTAACTGGAACTTGGGATTTTGGTGCTGATGATGCACTTTATATGCCACCAGATACTTTACGTTTAGCTCTTGTTCAAGCAGAAGTTTCACATGCTAATATTAAAGGTATCGATACTTCTGAAGCAGAGAAAATGCCTGGAGTTTACCAAATTATTACTGCAAAAGATGTTCCTGGTAAAAACCGTATCAACGGACTTGTTATGTTACCTTTAAATAACAAGTGTGATGGCTGGGATCGTCCAATACTTTGTGATGAAAAAGTATTCCAATTTGGAGATGCAATTGCAATAGTAGCTGCAGATACTGAAGAAAATGCTAGAGCAGCCGCAAAAGCTGTAAAAGTTGATTTGGAAGTTCTTCCTGCATATATGAGTGTTCCTGAAGCACTAGCTCCTGATGCAATAGAAATTCATCCAGGAATTCCAAATGAATACTATGAAACAAATTGTATTAAAGGTCCAGATTTTGATTGGGACAGTGTTCCTGAAGAAAATCAAGTTGAAATTGAAAGTTATTGTTCACGCCAACCTCACCTATATCTAGAACCAGATAATGGTTATGCATATATTGATGAAGATGGTATGTTGACTATTCATTCAAAGAGTATAGGTATCCATTTACATATGCCTATGATTGCTGATGGTATTGGTGTAAGTATGGATAAACTAAGATTAGTTCAAAACAATGCTGGAGGAACATTTGGTTATAAGTTCTCTCCAACTAATGAGGCTTTATTAGGAGTTGCAGCATTTGTAACTAAGAGACCAGTTAGTTTGAACTTTAATATGTATCAATCAATCACATATACTGGAAAGAGAAGTCCAGGATTCATGAATATTAAGTTAGCAGCTGATGATGATGGAAAATTGCTTGCACTTTGGGGTCGCAATTACATTGACCATGGTCCATATTCAGAATTTGGTGACTTATTAACTCATAGACTTACTCAGTTTGTAGGTGCAGGTCTTGATATTCCAAGTATAAGAAATAAGAACTCAACAGTATTTACTAACCATGCATGGGGTTCAGCATTTAGAGCTTATGGTTCACCTCAAGCATTTATGGGAAGTGATATTGCTATTGATTGTCTAGCAGCTAAGATGGGAATAGATCCATTTGAAATGAGGGCTATGAACTGTTATAAGGAAAGCGAAGATTCTCGCACACCGACAGGTTGTAGACCAGATGTTTATTGCTTAGAAGGTCTTTATGATTTAGCTCGTCCTAAGTATCAAGAAGGTAAAAAGCGTGTAGAAGAAAAGAATGCTGCTTCTGATGGAAAAATCAAATACGGTATTGGAGTATCTTTAGGTATTTATGGTTGTGGTTTAGATAACTCAGATGTATCAGAGTGCTATGCAGACTTACTAGAAGACAATACTGTACTTGTTAGAAACTCTTGGGAAGATCATGGACAAGGTGCTGATATTGCAACATTAACTGCAGCACATGAAGCACTAAGAGAAGCAGGATTTAAGCCAGAAGATATTAAATTATTCCAATGCGATACTAAGCATACGCCTAACTCAGGTCCAGCAGGAGGAAGCCGTTCTACTGTTATGACAGGTAATGCTACTCGTATTGCGTGTGAAAATTTAGTTAAAGCAATGAGAAAAGAAGATGGAACATACAGAACTTATGCGGAAATGAAAGAAGAAGGAATAGATACTCATGCAAAAGGTGTATACACTTACACTGCTTCAGTTTCACTTAACCAAGAAACTGGACAAGGAGAACCATTCCCAGCATATATGTATAGTATCTTCCTACCTGAAGTTGCAGTTGATACTGAAACAGGTAAAGTTAAGGTTGAAAAGTTCACTTGTGTTGCTGATGTAGGAACTATATTAAATAAGACAACAGTTGATGGTCAATTCTATGGTGGTCTAGTTCAAGGTATAGGTCTTGCATTAACAGAGGATTTTGAAGATCTTAATAAACATACATCACTTATAAGATGTGGAATTCCTTATCCATTAGATGCACCAGATGATATGGAAATTATCTATCAAGAAACATATCGTCCAAACAGCTTATTTGGAGCTGCAGGTTGTGGGGAAGCACCACTTGATGCACCTCACCCAGCTATACTAAACGCTATATATAATGCTACTGGCGCACGTATAACTAGAGTTCCTGCAAAACCAGAGGTTGTTCTAGAAGCATTAAAAAATATATAATATAGTCAGAGATATACCTGGCTAAAAGTATAATTTTAAAAGAGGCAGGGTATACTGCCTCTTTGTTTATTTAATCCGTTTTCTAACAATGTATTGCAAAAGAATGGAGATAATTTATGGATCATTTTAAAGAAAGATCTACTAGAGATTACTTTCAAAAAAAGCTCTATACTATGGAGGAACTTTTTAAGCGTGAAAATCGTTGTATTTATGAAGAACCTGCATTTTGTCATGCGGCGTGTCCTCTGGGTTTAGATGCAAAAAAACTTGCATTTTTCATTGAAAAAGGAGCTTTTTCTGATGCACGTGCAATGCTTGAACACATAACTCCTTTTCCTATGATACTTGCTTATGGTTGTGATGCACCTTGTGAAAAAGCTTGTAGGATGAATGAAGTAGGAGAAGGTATTAATATAAGAGGACTTGAACGTGCAGCAATGTATCATGGATCACCAAAGGGTGGAAAAGGATTGTTTAAATTTAAGAAAAAACAAAAGGCAGCGGTTTTTGGTTCTGATTTATTTTCACTTTTTTTAGCTGGTGAATTAGCTAGGAAAAGCTATCCTACAAGTTTCTATGTAAATCAAAAAGATGCAATTTCTCTATTAAAAGACTGTGCTCCTTTTTTATTAAAAGATGATTTAGTTAATGAAGCTAAAAGACTTGAAAATATGGATATAAAAATATTATATTCTTCTAATCTTACAAAAGAGTTTTTTGAAAGTGAGAAAGATAATTTTGATATAATTGCAACTTCACGTAGTTTTTTAGATATGTGTTTTCCAAATGATATTCCTAACAAGGAAACTTTATTAGCGCCTATTTCTAATATTCTAAGTTCTCAAGATAGTAATCCAAGTGTTTTACAATCTATTTTTGATGCAAGAAGAGCGGGAGTTTCTGTAGATCGTATATCTCAAGGATTAGACCCTGCAAGCTCTCGTGGAGAAGAGGGTTCTAGAGAATCAAGACTTTATACAAATATGAATGAAGCTATACCATCAAATCAAATTTATGAACCAGAAAATGGATATATTACTAAAGAAGCAATAGAAGAAGCTTCACGTTGTATACAATGTAAATGTGAAGAATGTATAAAACATTGTGTTTTCTTACAAGATACTGGTAAATATCCTAAAAAGCTAACACGTGAAATATTCAATAATGTAGATATTATAATGGGCGATCACATGATGAATAAAACAATAAATTCTTGTTCTTTGTGTGGACAGTGTACTGTTACATGTCCTAATGGTTATGACATGGCTGAAATTTGTTTAGATGCTAGAGAAAATATGGTTAGTACAACTAAGATGGCTTTGGCTTATCATGAATTTGCTCTTTTAGATATGCTTTTTTCAAACAATGAAGCTTTTCTTTCTAAACCTCAAGTAGGATATGAAAAGTGTAAATATGTATTTTTTCCAGGTTGTCAAGCTGGGGCTATAGCTCCTGATGCTGTATTTAAAGCTTATGTTGATTTGTCAAAAAGACTTGATGGAGGAGTGGGGCTTATAAATGGCTGTTGTGGTGCTATAGCTAAATGGGCTGGTAGAACTGCAATTTATGAAGAATGCGAAGAACAATTAAAAAATGAAATTAATAAATTAGGAAATCCTTTAATAATAGCTGCTTGTCCTACATGTAAAAAAACACTAGAAGAAATGCTTAAAATAGAAGTTAAAGGGATATGGGATGTTCTTAATGAAATAGGTTTACCAAAAGGTGCCTTAGAATATGATAGACCTCTTATCATGCACGATTCTTGTAGTGCTAGAGGAGATAGTGATATGCAAGCTTCTATACGTAAACTTACAAATAGTTTAGGTTGTACATTAAAGGATGTTCCATACAATGGTGATATGAGTGAGTGTTGTGGTTATGGAGGGCTTGTAAGTTATGTAAATAAGGAACTTGCATCTAAGATGGCTCAAAGTTGTACTAAGGATGAAGATGTGCCTTTTATTAGTTATTGTATGGCTTGTCGTGATCGTTTTGCTAGAGAAAAAAGAGAGAGCATGCATGTACTAGAATTAGTTTATGCAGCACCTGCAGGTAATCCACCTGATATTTCTAAAAAGCGAAAAAACAGGTTAAGTTTAAAGAGAAAGTTATTAGAAGAAATATGGAAAGAGGAGGTCATAGTGATAAATCCTGAATATAAGATAGTAATATCAGAAGATGTAGCTAAAATTCTTGATGAGCGTATGATACTAGAAGAAGATGTATATTCTGTTATAGAAGCTTATCATGAAGATGGAAGTGCTGTTTATGATGAAATAGATGGTACACTTACAAGTTCTTTAAGAAAGGGTAATGTTACATTTTGGCTTAAATTTAAAAAGGATGAACCTGATGTGTATATTATTCTTGGAGCATATAGCCACCGTATGAAGGTGAGAGTGAGGTATGAATGACAGACAATAAAGTATACTACACTGTAGAAACTGGGGATAATCTTATTTGTCAAAAATGTGGTATTCCTTTGGTGAAGACTGAAGCAGTTTTTGAGTATTTAAATAATTCATTTCCTGTTGAACTTCCTGCTTGTCCTAAATGTGGTTTTGTATATGTTCCAGAGGATTTAGCATTAGGAAAAGTTCTTTCTGTAGAGAAGGTATTAGAGGATAAGTAATGGATGCATTAAAGTCTTCATGTTTAAATAAAAAAAATGAAAGACATCCTGGAGGATATGATACAACAATGTATTTAATTAAACTTTCAAGTATAGAACCATGTAAGATTTTAGATATGGGTGCTGGAAGTGGAACTACTGTAAAGCTTTTAAAAAAACTGGGATTTGATGCTTTTGGGATTGATTTAAATCCTGGAGAAGGTGTAGAAAAAGGAGATATGTTAAATACGAATTTTTCTAATGAAAGTTTTGATGCAATTATTTCAGAATGTTCATTTTTTATTACAAAAGATTCTTGTAAAGTTCTTAAAGAAGCTAATAGGATTCTTAAAAAGGGTGGAAAACTTCTTCTATCAGATATATTTTATGGTGATGAAAAAGAACTTTGTAAATTCTTAATGGAAGGTGGATTTAAACCTTTACTGTATAAGGATATTACTGACAAGTGGAAACATTATTATATAGAAAGAATATGGGATGGAACTGCAGATGAATTTTGTAATTTAAAACATGATAGTTATAGTATTAAAAAATTTAGATATTTTTTAAGTGTCAGTGAAAGGATGTGAATTTTATGAGTGATATTTTCGAAAGGATATTAGAATATTCTCAAAAAGGTTATTCTTGTTCACAGGTTATGTTATTGATTGCTCTTGAAAGTGAGGGTAAGGAAAATCAGGACTTGGTTCGTGCGGTAGCTGGTTTAAGAAGAGGACTTGGTGGAACAGGTGGAGTTTGTGGAGTTCTTAGTGGTGGAATGTGTTTTTTAAGCTATTTTGGTGGAAAAGGTAGTGATGACGAAGTAGAAAATGAAAATTTAAAAATCATGTATAAAGAACTTTATAATTGGTTTGTTGAATATACTGCTGAATATGGTGGTATTAATTGTAAACAAATAATAGCTGATGATTCACGTAACTATGTACAACGTTGTCCAATACTAATTAGAGATACATTAGAACAATGTATCTCTATCTTACAAAAATACGATTTAATATAAATAATTTATTTTAGGAGGTTTTTAAGTGATTGAAATTATTTCAAAAACTAAAAGTGTTTGCCCTATATGTCTTAAACGCATAGATGCAAATAAGATAGTAGGAAAAGATGGATATATTTATATGCAAAAGTCTTGTTTTGAACATGGAGATTTTGAAACTCTTATTTGGGAAGGAGATTTAAAAAGTTATTTAGATTGGGCAAAATTATCTAAAGAAGGATTGTCACCTACCAACACAAAAAAATCTGAAAAGGGTTGCCCTTATGATTGTGGGCTTTGTGAAAATCATAAAAGTGAAAGTTGTTGTGTTCTTTTAGAATTAACAAATAGATGTAATCTTAAATGTCCTGTGTGTTTTGCGACAGCTGGAGAAGGTGTAGAAAAAGATTTGAGTTTAAAAGAGATAGAGACTCAATTTGATATGTTACTAAAAAGAAAAACACGTAAAGGACTTTTTAATATACAGCTTTCAGGAGGAGAACCGACATTAAGAGATGATTTAGCTGATATTATTGCTCTTGGAAGAAAAAAAGGTTTTTCTTATTTTCAATTAAATACTAATGGTGTAAGAATAGCTAAAGAAACAGGTTACGCAAAATATTTAAAAGATGCAGGAGTATCTAGTGTGTTTTTACAGTTTGATGGACTTAGGGATTCTACATATAAAATCTTACGTGGAATACCTCTTTTAGATATAAAATTAAAAGCAATAGAATATTGTGCAAAAGTTGGGCTGGGTGTAGTTCTTGTCCCTACTGTAACTTTTAATGTAAATGAAGATGAGATAGGAGCTATTATTGATTTTGCACAAAGTAAGCATCCTGCAATAAGAGGTGTTCATTTTCAACCACTTAGCTATTTTGGTAGATGTGAGTTAGAAAGTAGAACTAAAATAACTATTCCACGTATGCTAAAACATATTGAAGAACAAAGTTTTAATAAAATAAAAGCTAGTGATTTTTCAGGTGGAGGAGCTGAGAGTCCATATTGTTCTTTTCATGCAAGTTATAGAAGGATGAGTGATGGAACATTTAAGTCATTACCTAAAAAACAAGATCAATCATGTTGTGATGTTTCAAATGCAAGAAATTTTGTTTCAAGACAATGGAGTGGTCCTAGTATTGTGGGTAATACAACTTCTTGTTGTTCTACTAAAGATCCATTTGATGAATTTATAGAAAATACAATTAGAGATACATTTACAATATCTGGGATGGTTTTTCAAGATGCATATGATTTAGATCTTGAAAGACTTAGACGTTGTAAAATTTGTGAGGTAGATAGTGAATATGGAATGGTTCCTTTTTGTTCATATAATCTTACAAATATAAAGGGAGAGGCTTTATATAGAAAATGAAAAAATCTGCTTTAGATAAATGGATATGTGAAAAAGAGAATATTAGTTATTTAACTAGAGACATATTAGATGAATTACAGTTAACTAAGTTAAATAAACTTTTATCAAGGGTGAAAAAGCGTAAGGGATTTTATTCTTGTTTACCAGAGTATCTAACTAGTTTAAAAGAATTAGAAAATTTACCTTTTACAACTACAAAGGAATTAGCTGAAAATGCATCTTCTTTACTTTTAAGTTCTCAATCGGAAGTAAGTAGAGTTATTTCAGGTTCTACAAGTGGAACCACAGGTCCTTCTAAAAGGATCTTTTATTCTGATAAAGATTTAGATAATACTTTAACTTTTTTTGCGGCTGGTATATCTGAGATGGTATCAGAAGGTGAAAGTGTTTTGATTACCATGCCTTTTTCTGGAGGATTAGGTGAACTTATCGCAAAAGCGGTGGAATCTCTTGGTGCTAGGCCTATTAGAGCAGGTTCAAACTTAACTTATGGAGAGCTTTGTGAAATTATGAAACAAGAGTGTCCTAGTTCATATATAGGTATGCCTATACCTTTACTTTCTTTACTTAGATTTTGTAATGGAAAATCCACTTTAAAAAGTGCTTTAGTTTCTGCGGATGTATGTTCTTCTTTAGTTCAAAAAGAAATTGAAAACTTACTTGGTAGTAAACTTTTTCCTCATTATGGACTTAGAGAATCTTGTCTTGGAGGTGCTATTACATGTAAAGCTCATAAAGGTATGCATGTAAGAGAAAATCATATAATTCCTGAAATAATAGGAAAAAATGGAAGACCTGTTGAAAATGGTGAGTATGGAGAGTTGGTTATAACAACTATTGGAATGGAGTTAATGCCACTTATTAGATATAAAACTGGTGATAGAGCTTGTATATTATCAAAACCATGTCCTTGTGGATCAGTGTGTGTAAGGATAGAAGTAGAAGGACGAATGGATGATAAATTACGAATGTCAGATATTGATGATGTATTATTTGATATAAAAGAATTGATAGATGTAAAAGCTAAATTTATAGGAAATACATTAGAGGTTAGTGCATATGTTTTAAAAGATAATGAAACACAAAAAGAGATTCAAAAACGTATTTCTTTGTTATGTCCTAATAATAAAATAAATATTGAAGTTTGTGATAATAATTGTAAATCTTTATATTTAGGAAAAAGAATAATTGAATAAATTGTATTTATTATTTGCTTATGTTTAGATTTTATATAAAATAAAAGCTAAAGAATATTGTGGAGATTAAAAGTGGCTTTTAAGATTGGTGAAGTTGAAATAAAAAATCCTGTAGTAATCGCTCCTATGGCTGGAGTTAGTAATAGTGCATTTAGAACTATTTGTTTTGAATTTGGGGCAGGACTTGTTTATTCTGAAATGATTAGTGATAAGGCTATTCATTATAGAAGTAAGAAAACATTAAAAATGATTAGGATGTTTGAAAATGAACATCCTTTAAGTATGCAAATATTTGGGTCTTCAAAATCTACTATGGTTGAAGCCGCAAAATATATTGAAGCTAATACGGACTGTGACATTATTGATATTAATATGGGATGTCCTGTCACAAAGATAATTAAATCAAATGCAGGAAGTGCTTTAATGAAGGATATTGATAAGGCGGTTGATATTGCAAAAAGTGTTGTAGAAGCTGTTAATTTACCAGTGACTGTAAAAATGAGGCTTGGTTGGACTAAGGAAACTATAAATTGTGTAGAATTATCTAAAAAACTTGAAGAAGTTGGTGTTAAGGCAATTGCAGTTCATGGTCGAACCAAGGGTCAAATGTATGAAGGAGAACCTGATTTTTCTTGGGTAAAAAAAGTTAAGGAATCAGTTAGTATTCCAGTACTTGCAAATGGGAATATCAATAGTGTTGAAAAGGCTAAAGAGGTTATAGGGTATACAGGGTGTGATGGAGTTATGATTGGTAGAGCCGCAATTGGTGATCCATTTTTTATAAAAGAGTTAGTTTCTTATTATAATAATGAAGAAGTTAAAAAAGTTACTTATGATGAAAGAATAAATATGGCAATATCTCATGCAAAAAGGCTTAGTGATTTAATTGGTGAAAACTATGCGATGAAACAGATGAGAGGTTTAGCTAGTTGGTATATTACTGGTATGCCTTATAGTGCAAGGATAAAAAATCAAACTAGTCGTTTAAATACATTAGATGATTTAAAAAAATTATATTTTGGATACTTAAGTGATATTAAAAAATATGAAAGAGAATATTCAAAAGAAGTTTAATACTTCTTTTTAGGTGTTAAGAAATAAATACAAATATTTAAATAAGGTAGTTTATATGTTGCCCCATCTAAAGAAATAAATGTATAATTTCTTTAGATAAAAGGAGGTGTGTTATGCCTGTAATTAAATCAAGCACTGATCTTCGTAACAATTATAATGAAATATCTAATTTTTGTAATGAGACAGATGAAACAGTTTTTATAACAAAAAATGGTAGAGGCGATTTAGCTGTGATGAGCATTGAGACTTATGAACGTCTTGTTGGGAAAAACGAACTTTACTTACTTCTTGAAGAAAGTGAAAAATATATTGGCAAAGGAGAAAAAAAGCCTTTAAAAGATGTAATTTCTACTTTAAGAAAAGAGATAAAACATAAAAAAATATAATATATATGTTTCTTATCTTGCGGAAAAAGATTTAGAAGAGATAGTTTTATATATTCAAAATAAACTCTATGCACCAAAAGTAGCGCTAGAGTTTTTAGATGGATTTGAATTATTTATTGAAAACTTAAGTGTTATGCCTTTTAAAAACCCATTAGTTAAGGATAAAAGATTAGCTTTAAAAGGATATAGATATTATATTTTTAATAATTATTTGGTTTTTTATACTATAAATGAAAAAGAGTTATGTGTAGATATACATAGAATTCTTTACTCAAGAAGAAATTGGATGTATATGCTATGAATTAATGCTTGGTTTGTTGTATTTTATTTTTTCAAATGTTATACTTGCAGTGTTAAAAGCGTTGATTAATATTAGTAGTTATTAACAATTCTATTTAGAGAGCTCTTGGATGGTGTAAAAGAGTTAGAACTTAATAATGAATAAAGGATTATGAGCTTACCGTGAATTCGCGTTAAGAATGACTTGTTAAGTCACTAAGGCATCAATAGAGATATTGATGTGAAATAGGGTGGTACCACGAAATTATCTCTCGTCCCTTGTAGGATGAGAGTTTTTATTTGGAGGAAGTTATGGAAAGAGTATTAAATGATCAAGAAATAGTTAGAAGAGAAAAAGCACAAGAGTTATTAGAAAAAGGAATAGATCCTTTTGGAAGTGCTTTTGAAAGGACAAGTAATTCAAAAATATTGCATGATACATATGATGATAAAACAAAAGAAGAACTAGAAGAATTAGATATAAATGTTAAGGTTGCTGGAAGAATAATGACTAAAAGAAGGATGGGTAAATTAGGTTTTATCAACCTTCAAGATAAAGATGGTCAAATTCAAATAGTTGTTAATAAACAAGTTGTTGGTGATGATGTATATGAAATTTTTAAAGCTAGTGATATTGGAGATATCATTGGAATAGATGGTCAAGTTATGAAGACTAAAACAGGTGAATTATCAGTAAGAGCTAATGTTTATACACATCTTACAAAAGCATTAAGACCGTTACCTGAAAAATTCCATGGTTTAACTGATGTTGAAGAGAGATACAGAAGAAGATATGTTGATTTAATAATGAATGAAGATAGTAGAAGAGTTGCAATGTTAAGACCTAAAATCATTAGAGCTATTCAACATTATTTAGATGGACAAGGTTTGATAGAAGTTGAAACACCAGTACTTCAACCAATTTTAGGTGGAGCTAATGCAAGACCGTTTGTGACTCACCATAATACTTTAGATATGGATTTTTATTTAAGAATTGCGACAGAACTTCCTTTAAAAAGACTTTTAGTAGGAGGATTAGAAGGTGTCTATGAAATAGGTAGATTATTTAGAAATGAAGGGATGTCTACTAAACATAATCCTGAATTTACTACAGTAGAAGCTTATGTAGCTTATTCTGATATGTATGGAATGATGGATTTATGTGAAAATTTAATTTCTAGTGTTGCAAAAGAAGCTATTGGAAAAGAAGAGTTTGAGTGGAATGGAAAATTAATTTCTGTAAAACCTCCATTTAAAAGAGTTCATATGGTTGATTTAATAAAAGAGGTTACTGGAATTGATTTCTTTAAAGAAATGACTTATGAAGAAGCTTTAGAGATTGCAAAAGAAAATAATGTGAAAGTTGAAAAACATGAAAATAGTGTTGGACATATTATCAACTTATTTTTTGAACAATTTTGTGAAGAAACAATTATTCAACCTACATTTGTTTATGGTCATCCATTAGAAATTTCTCCTTTAGCTAAAAAAGCTAAAGATCCTAGATTTACAGAAAGATTTGAACTATTTATTGATGGAACTGAATATGCAAATGCATTTAGTGAATTAAATGATCCTATTGATCAAAAAGAAAGATTTGAAAACCAATTAAAATTAAAAGAATTAGGTGATGAAGAAGCAAATGAGATGGATATTGATTTTGTGGAAGCACTTGAATATGGAATGCCTCCTGCAGGTGGTATAGGAATAGGTATTGATAGATTAGTAATGTTTTTAACAGGACAAGAATCTATTAGAGAAGTAATATTATTTCCTCATATGAGGAATAAATAATAAATTAAAATATATTAAATATAATCTAAACTTATCAAATTCGATGAGTTTAGATTTTTTAATAGTTCAAATTAGTGAAACAATCTTTTAGATAATATTAAATATATATTGTAAAACTGAAAAGATAGATAATTATGGTGTGAAAATTGGGTTATCAATTACTTAAAAAAATTGTTATTTAAATAAACATAAGTTAATATTAAGACATCTAAAGGAGGTGACTTATCATGTTTAAAAGACTTAAAGAAATTAACATTGATAAGATGGAAAACAAAATACTTTTAGGTCAAGTAATTATATGGTTTATACTTGTTTCATTTAAAGATATAATTCCAAGCTATTTAAATACATATATTTACTGGGGAATTTTTATGCTTGCGACACATATTTGTATGAAAAATAAAAAAGCTCTTATTCCTATCGGTATCTATTTAATTTTTGCATTTCTAACTGAACCGTTTATAGATTCTTCTTATTTAAGAGAATTAATTAATAGAACTACAGGAATTCTAATAGGATCTTTAAGTATACTTTATTTTTTCAAAGATTCTGAAAGACAAGTGCCTATACAAGTTGAAAGATTAGCCACATATATGATGGCATTTCTATATTTTGGTGTGGTTTTTGGGGCTCTTTATGGTATTTTAGAGCTTATTGATTATTTGTTTTCTGTAGATATTATGTATAATGATTTTACTGAAAATATTATACTTGGGATAGCATCTTCTATAGGTATTTTCATATTATTTTATAAAAGAGATAATGAAGAAGAAGGAATAGAACTTTATAAAGAAAGTGGAAAGACAAATCTTTATGGAACATTAGTTCTTAAGGTACTTCCTCCTATTTTAATTGTATTTAATATTTTGGGAATCATAGCAACTACTAAAGGTATTATTTTTGCACTTTCAAATTCGCCTTCTTATAATTCGATTGAATATGTAATATCTATTAGTTTGTTTAGTCTTAATCATATAGTTGCTTTTTATAAAGCGGATAGAACCCAAAATTATTTTAGATATGCAAATTTTTATTACATTTTATATGTAGCTATAATAGCTTATAAAGAATTAACGCATTTTCAAATATATCCTTTTTTCTTAATCGTATGGTTTGCAGGTATAACTGCATATCTTAACTTTGTAAGTATTAAGGAAAATTCTTATAGAAGTATACCCAAATTACTAATTATTTTTGCGACGATTTCTTTTATACCTTTTATAGGTGTTGCTTCTAACGATTATTTCAATTATCTTACAGAAAAAAATAAACCATATGATGAAACATGGGGGATAATTAATGAAACTCCATCTACATTTAGAGAATATATGTATAAAAAGATAAATGATGGTTACAATAAAGCTCCTTATAAGTATTATATTGATAACAAGAATAATAAAAATTATTCAACTGAATATAATATGTATAAATCAATATATTTTTCAGCAGGGTATATTTTTTCAGAAGATAAATATGACTATGATGTATCTAAATTTAACACATTATCACCTTTTGATACGCATAGCATGGAGTGGGGAATGGATTACAAATTAAAGAACTTTACTATAAAAACGAAAAATAATGAATTAATTATTCAAGATGGTAATACTACTATTTGGTCTATCAATATAGAAACAATGGATAGTCAAGAATTATATTCGCAGGCTGAAGATAAACATTATATAGAAATTAGAACAGATTCTGGTATCATACTTATCTCTGAATTATCTATAAATTCTTATGATAAAATATTGCGTTGGTCAATTAAGGGACTTATTATTAATTAGATTTAAATAAAGGATTAAGTACTTAATTACTTATAAATGTTATAATTTTTCTTAGTTAGGTTAAATATGAAGAAATTAATAGTTTTAGTTATATTAATATTTTTATTTGGTTGTAATAGTGTAGATAAGGAAAAAGTATTTGACGAGTATAATAATGCTTATAATTCTTTTAACAGTATTCAATCTTTTAATGTTTCTATGGATAGTAAATATAATATTTCAAGAAAATTAAATAAAGATAGTAAAGATGTTTTAGAAATCATTAAGCATAGTGTATTAGGAGACTTAAGTAAAGAAGGTAATAATTATAGTTCTTATTATTTATCTAGTTTAGATAATATTAAGACATGGTATATTGATAAAGTTGTTTATATGGATAATGGAGGATTTAAAATATCTTATAAAGATAATCTTCAAAATTATTTCAATCAAACAAAATTATATTATTCAATAATTCCAATTGAATTATTAAAAGAAGATATTAAAGAGATAAAAAAATCATCAATTATTGATGGCTTTTCTTATGAATTTGTTTTAAAAAAATCAGGATCATTGAAACTTGTAAAATCAAGTGTATTTAATAATATAGGTTATGATTATGAATTGTTTAAGATAGAGGATATTAATTCTAGTTATATTGTTGATATTGTAAATGGAAATATTGAAAGAATTAATATTATTGGTAATTTAAGTGGTGAATTTATTAATGAATATATGTGTATAGATTTTTCTAGTGATATTAAATATAGAAATATTAATTCTACTATAATTAATATTCCTGATGGTTTAGAAGAGTTTAGCGTAAGTGATGCTAGTACAAGTATTTATAGTATTAAAAATTTAGAAGATTACAAACATTATTTATTAAAAGTAGGATATTCTAAAATTGATGATTACACTTATAGTATTAAATTAAATGATAATGCAAAATATATTTATGATTTTGAAAATAAAATATATTCTTATGTCTATAACAATAGTACGTATGTATATGATTGGAATAAAGATTATGGATACAACAATACTTATGAAATAAATGATGATAATGAATACATCAATTTATGTGTTTATGATTTTAAAAGTGATTCTGTTTTAGAAGGACAGTGTAACAACTCTCAGATATTTTATTTGAAAGTAAATAAAAATAGTTTTATGTATGATATAAATAATTCAAATATTATTGATTATAGTGTTTTTGATAAATAATCATAAGGGAGATATTATATGAAAAAATTATTAGTTTTAGTTTTATTGTTAGTTTTAGTTGGTTGTGGGTCAAATAATTCATTGACAAAAAATGTCCTTGAAGAATATCAAGGAGCATATCAAAAATTTAATGAATTAGAATCTTATAGTTCTGAAGTATCAAATGAATTGGTTGTAAATACATTTGATGAAAAAGGTAAAATTAATGTTTTTATATCTACTATTGATGGTAAGTTTGTTTTCACAAAATTTGATGCATATAGTAAATTTGTTATGGAACCACAGCATCTTAATATGGAATCTTGGTTTAGTGATGGTAAACAATTCTTAGATGTAAATGGAGATAGATATGCTTATAATTTAACTTATCAAGAATATCTTGATCAAATATATATTTATACACAATTAAAGCCAATAGATTTAATTGATAAAGATATTGAATCTGTTTTAAATGAAAGTAATGCATATAATTTTAAGTTAACTGAAGCAGGTGCTAATAAATTATATGAATCAAACGATATATTTTTTGATGCTGTAATGTCTGAATCTTTTATAAAAGAAAGTGTTAAAGTTGATAAATATAAAGTTACAATTGAAGGTGGAAACATTGTAAAATTAGAAGTTTTTGCGATTGTTAATGGAAAACTAAATGATGAAGATTATGAAATTGAATATAGCGAAACTATTGATTATTATGATTTAAATACTGCACAAGTTAAAGATGTACCTAATGAAGATGATTTTATAACTATTAAAATGGATCCACCAGTTACTGATGGTATTGTAGTTACAAATTTAAATGAATTTAAAGATTATTTAACCTCTATAGGATTTGTGACTAGTGATGATGATATATATACACTAGCTTTGGAAGATGTAAGCTACAGTTATAAATTTTCTACACAAACGCATTTTATGGTTTATCAAAATGTAATATATGAATATTATTGGGATACTGATACAGGAAGAGTAAATGATTGTGTTGCGGATTTTAAATTAGAAGTATTAAGTGAGTCATGTACTACTGAAGATTTTACCAACATTGAAAATGCAAGAAAGAGTTTCTTTTATGATATAGATTATTTAGGTATAACTGATTATTCAATTCTAAAATAAATCTGAAAGATTGTTATAATTTGTAACAATCTTTTTTAATGGAAATTCTTTATATCTATTTAATAAATTTTCATTATATATAGCAATTACATCTTTAACACCAGCTTCATAAGCACCTTTAATGCCTGTAATTGAATCTTCAAATATTAAAGTTTCTTCTGGGATAAAGTTCATTACTTTTAATGATTCTTTGTACATTTGTCCTTTGTTATTAAATCTGCCATCATCATAAACTATAGTACTTACATCAAAAAAAGAATCTAATTTAAAAGTTTTTATAAAAAAATCAATATTTTCTTTTATAGATGCACTTGATATAGTAAAAGGAATATTTTTGTTAATTAAAAAGTTAAAGAAATCTGTAGCGCCATCAATTAGTTTTGCACCACCTTCAATTTCTTTTACAATGTCTCTATATATAGCTTCTTTTCTTGATGATTGATATATTAACTCTTCTTTTGAAAGAGAGTCCTCAGTAACATATTTAAGAATATTTTCATTTGTATATCCATTTAACTTATGATTCATTTCTTCTATTGTAAGAGGATAGCCTCTAAGTTCTTTAGATACAATTCCCCAAGCTACTTTATGATATTTTCCATCATCAAATAATGTTCCATTAAAATCAAAAATCACACTTTTTATCATAATTTTTACCTCATCTAAATTCTATAAAAGATTAAACATTAAAACAAGGTTTGTAGTATAGTTATATAGAGGTATAGAAAAATGAAATATTCAACTATTATTGTGGCCGCAGGACTTGGTACTAGAATGAATCTAGGTTACAACAAGGCATATTATAAATTTAAAAATAATAAGACTGTTCTTGAAACTACGATGGATAAATTTTTAAATGATGAAAGATGTGCACAGGTTATTGTAGTAACTGATATTGATGATTATAGAGATAATATTAAAAAAGATTATAGTGGGAAAATTGTTCTTGCAAGAGGAGGAAGTTCTAGACAAGAAAGTGTTTTTAATGGATTAAAGGCAGTAAGTGAAGATGTCGTTTTAATTCATGATGGAGCTAGACCTTTTGTAAGTAAGAAGATAATTGATGATGTTATAAAGATGATGGAAGATAATGATGCATGTTGTGTGATGATTCCTGTAAAAGATACAATAAAAAAGGTTGTTGATAATAATATAGTTGAAACTATTGATAGAGATACAGTAAGGTTTGCACAAACACCTCAAGCATTTAAGACTGATTTGATTCTTAAATGTATGAAACAAGCATTTAATGATAACTATACTGGTACTGATGATGCTAGTTTAGTTGAAAAATATAGTGATGTATTAGTTAAAGAAGTAACGGGTGATGAAAGCAATTATAAGATTACAACACCTGTAGATATTGAAAATTTATAGGATTAATAAAAATATCTTCTATATTTTATAGGAGGTATTTTTTAATGCTTTGTCCTAGATGTTTAAATGAAGATCAAAACTATTTTTATTATGGTAGTAAGGGTTATTATTGTAGGAAGTGTATTTCTTTTAAAAGAGTATTACTTGAAGAAGAGTTAAATGTTTCTATTTTAAATGAAATTAGAGATGATGCTTATGAATACACCTTAAATTATCCATTAACTGATAAACAAAAAGAAATAAGTGATTTGTGTCTTAAAAACATTGATTATAATGATGTTTTAATAGAAGCAGTTTGTGGGGCTGGAAAAACAGAGATTGTAATTGAAACAATTTCTTATTATTTAAAATTAAAGAAAAAGGTTTGTTTTGCGATTCCTAGAAGACAAGTAGTAATAGAAGTGTCCAAAAGATTACAAGAAATATTTAAAAATTCTAAAGTGGTGGCTGTTTGTCAAGGGAGCACAAGTGAAATTGATGGTGATTTAATAGTCTGTACAACTCATCAAGCTTATAGATACTATAAAATTTTTGATTGTTTAATATTAGATGAACCTGATGCATTTCCTTATAAAGGAAATGAAGTATTAAAAAATATAGTAAGAACATCTTGTAAGGGTAATATTATTTATTTAACTGCAACAATAGATAATTATTTAAAGAAAAGAATAAAAGATAAATCGATTGTACATTTAAAACTAAATAAAAGACCTCATGGATATGATTTAATAGTTCCAAAAGTTATAATTTGTAGTTTTATTATGATGGTTATTAATTTGATTAACTTTTTAAATGAACATGAATATTGTTTGGTGTTTGTACCTACAATAAAAATGTGTGAAAGTTTATACAATTTTTTAAGATTATTTTTTGATTTAGATTATTGTCATAGTAAATTAGAAGAAAAAGATTTAATAATAGATAAATTTAAAAATAAAAAAACAAGAATTTTATTATCTACTACAATTCTTGAAAGAGGCGTGACTATTGAAAACATAAATGTTTGTGTTTTTTATAGTGACCATAATGTGTTTGATTTGGCTTCTTTAATTCAAATGAGTGGAAGGGTTGGAAGAAGCTTTGATTATCCTTATGGAGATTGTTTGTTTTTAAGTAGTAGTAAAAATGAAAATGTAGATAAATGTATAGATATTTGTAAGAGGGCAAATTATGAGTAGATGTTTACTTTGTGATAATGATTTATCTTATAAGGCCAATATGTATGAACTTTTTTTTATAGATGATGTAATATGTTTTAGTTGTAGAAACTTGTGGATAAAAAATAAAAATAAATTTTATATTGAGGGTATTAAAGTTGATAGTAGTTATATTTATGAAGAAAACTTTTCTAGGGCTTTATTACAATATAAAGAATGTTATGATGAGGCTTTATATAAGATATTTTTGTATGGATATTTAAATTATTTTAAAATTAAATATTTTAACTATAGCATTATTCCTATGCCTAGTAGTAAGCAAAGTTTAAATGAAAGAGGCTTTAATCATTTAATTAAAATATTTGAAGAAACAAATATGAAAATTATTAATTGTTTATATAAAAAAGATAATGTTAAACAACTTGGTTTACATTATAAAGAAAGATTACAAATAAAAGATTCTATAGATATTATTGATATGAAATTACCTAAGAAAGTTGTTTTAGTAGATGATGTTTGTACAACAGGATCTACATTAAGAGCAGCTGTTAAATTAATTAAGCCAAAAGTAAAAAAGATAAAAATTTATACAATTTCTACTAATTATAAAAATGTGGGCGATTTATGAGTAAACTAACACATAATTTACACAACATTTTTGTGTATACTTGTTTTATAATGGTATAATTACACAGTTAATGGAGGTTTTATGAGTAATATATTTGATAGAATATTTAACGTTGATAAAAGACGTCTTAAAGAAATAGAGAAAAAAATAGAACCTGTTTTAGCTTTATCTCAAACTTATAGAAATATGAGTGATGAAGAGTTAAAAGCAAAGACAGAAGAGTTTAAAGAGAAACTTGCAAATGGAGCAACTTTAGATGATATCTTAGTTGATGCTTTTGCGACTGTAAGAGAAGCAGCTTATAGAGTAATTGGTGAGTATCCATATAAAGAACAGTTAATGGGTGCTGCAGTTATGCAAGGTGGAGATATTGCGGAAATGAAGACAGGTGAAGGTAAAACACTTACATCTGTAATGGCAGTATATTTAAATGCATTGACTGGAAAAGGTGTCCATGTAGTTACAGTTAACGAATATCTTGCAAAGCGTGACTCTGAGTGGATGGGAGATATTCATAGATTTTTAGGTTTAACTGTAGGATTAAACTTAAGGCAATTAACGCCTTTACAAAAAAGAAATGCGTATCTTTGTGATATTACTTATACAACAAATGCAGAAGTTGGTTTTGATTATCTAAGAGATAATATGGTAATTAAAGTTGAAGATAGAGTTTTAAGAGAACTTAATTTTGCGCTAGTTGACGAAGTAGATAGTATTTTAATTGATGAATCTAGGACTCCATTAATTATTTCTGGAGGAGAAAAACAAACCGCAAATCAATATCTACAAGCTGATAGATTTGCAAAACGTTTAAGCAAAGAAGATTATGATATTGATATTAAAGGAAGAACGATTCAGTTAACTGAAAGTGGAGTTGCAAAAGCTGAAAAAGCTTTTAAAGTTGAGAATTTATATAATTTAGATCATACAAATACACTTCACCATATTAATCAAGCATTAAAGGCTAATTATATTATGGCTAAGGATATTGAGTATGTAGTTGATAAAGAAAATGATGAAATAGTAATAGTAGATCAAAACACTGGTCGTATGATGAAGGGTAGAGCTTATTCAGATGGTTTACATCAAGCAATAGAAGCAAAAGAAGGAATAAGCATTAAACAAGAAACTACAACTTTAGCTACAATTACTTATCAAAACTTCTTTAGATTATATAATAAGCTAGCGGGAATGACAGGTACCGCAAAAACTGAAGAAGAAGAGTTCATGAGTATTTATAATATGAGAGTTTATGAAATACCTACTCATAGACCTGTAATAAGAATAGATTTACCTGATGCAGTATATGGGACTAAAAAGGCTAAGTATGAAGCGTTAGTTAATAAGATAAAAGAACTTAATGAAAAAGGACAGCCTGTTTTAGTTGGTACTATTGCGGTAGAAACTTCTGAATTAATTAGCAAGATGTTAAAATCTAGAAAAATTAGACATGAAATATTAAACGCAAAAAATCACCAAAGAGAAGCTGAAATTATCGCGAAGGCAGGTAGAAAAGGTGCTGTTACAATAGCGACAAACATGGCTGGTAGAGGAACTGACATTAAACTTCAAGAAGGTGTAATTGAACTTGGAGGCTTAGCTGTATTAGGTAGTGAAAGACATGAATCTAGACGTATAGATAATCAGTTAAGAGGAAGAAGTGGAAGACAAGGAGACCCTGGTTTTTCTCAATTCTATGTTTCTGTACAAGATGATTTAATGGTTAGATTTGGTAGTGAAAGAATGGAAGGTCTATTTGCATCATTAGGTGATGTAGCTATTGAATCAAAACAAATTACTAAGGCAATAAGTTCTGCACAAAGACGTGTTGAAGGTGTTAACTTTGATGGAAGAAAAGCTTTGCTTGAATATGACGATGTATTAAGACAACAAAGAGAAATTATTTATGAACAAAGAAATTTCATCTTAGAAAATGATGATGTTCATGGAATAGTTAAAGAAATGTTTGATAGAGTTGTAAGAAAAACTGTGGAAAATAATACAGATTATACAACTAGAATACCAACTATAAATAGTGTTGAATTAATAGATAGTTTAAATAAATTAGGATTTAAAGAAAAATTTGATGAAGCAACTTTTGACAATAAAGAAGTAGAAGAAGTTGTTGAAGTATTAAGTGAAAAAGCTTGGAATGAATATGAAGAAAAAATAAAAGAAGTTAAAAAACAAGTTTTACCAATTGAAAAGGCTATGGTATTAAAGATTATTGATAGAGCTTGGGTAAATCATATTGATACAATGAGTAAACTTAGAGATGGTATTCATTTAAGGTCTTATGCACAGGATAATCCTTTACAAGCGTATGTAAATGAAGGTTATGAAATGTTTGAAGGCATGATGCAGGATATTTCTATGGAAATAGTTAGATTCTGTATGAATGTTAGAATTGTAATGGAACAAAGGAAAAGATAAAAAATGGAAATATATGAATTAAAACAAACGATTGATGAAATAAATGCTAAGTTAAAACAACTTGGCCAATCTCTTTGACTTAGATAAAAGAAAAAAGTTAATAGAAGAAAATGAAGTTTTAATGACTGATGAAAATTTTTGGAATGATCCAAAAAAAGCACAAAGTATCATTCAAGAAACTAATATAAATAGGGAAATGATTTCTACTTATAAAAAACTTTCTGATGGTTTTAAAGATATAGAACTATCTCTTAATGAAATAAAAGATACATTTGATGAAGAGCTTAAAATATTAATTGAAGAAGAATATGAATCATTAATAAAAAAATTCGATGAATTTGAGATTAGAGTTTTATTAAGTGAGCCTTATGATAAATCCAATGCGATATTAGAACTTCATCCAGGAGCAGGTGGGACAGAATCACAAGATTGGGCACAAATGCTTTATAGGATGTATTCTAGATGGGCAGAAAGACATGGATATAAAACTACAGTATTGGATTATCAAGCTGGTGATGAAGCAGGTATAAAATCTGTAAGTATTCTTATAGAAGGATATATGGTCTATGGATATTTAAAGGCGGAAAAAGGTGTTCATAGATTAGTAAGAATATCCCCATTTGACTCTTCTGGTAGACGTCATACATCTTTTGTATCTGTAGATGTTATGCCTGAGTTTAATGATGAAATTGATTTGGTAATTGATGAAAAAGATTTAGAAATTACTACAATGAGGGCAAGTGGAGCTGGAGGTCAACATGTAAATAAAACTGATAGTGCAGTTAGAATTTTACACAAACCTTCTGGTATTGTAGTAACTTGTCAAGTTGAAAGAAGTCAAATAAAAAATAAAGAACGTGCAATGAATATGCTTAAAAGTAAGTTATATTTAAAAGCAATTGAAGAAAAGAAAGCTAAGTTAAATGAAATCAAGGGTGAACAAAAATCAATTGAGTGGGGTTCTCAAATTAGATCCTATGTATTTTGTCCTTATACAATGGTTAAAGATTTAAGAACTAATTATGAAGAGACTAATGTTCAAGCGGTAATGGATGGAGATATTGATGATTTCATCTTTAGTTACTTAAAATCACAAATTTCTTAAAAAAAAATGAACCTTTTTGATGTTAAAGTACTCTTTATTATGAAGGCACCAAAAAGGGAATGTAAAATATGTAAAAAAGTCGTAACTATAATAAGCGACTTTTTTATATTTTATTGTTTTTAAATGCACTTATAAGCTCTTGAGTTAATGATGTATTATTTTGAAATTCTGGGATTTCTTCTCTATAAAGCCATCTAGCTTCTGATAATTCAATTTCATCAACAGTTATTGTATCATCACCATCTAAATCACATATAAAACCTAATAATAGTGAATCTGTAAAAGACCAAGGTTGAGATTTATAATATTTAATATTTTTAACTTTTAAACCAACTTCTTCTAAGACTTCTCTTTTTACAGTTTCTTCTACAGTTTCTCCTATTTCACAAAAGCCAGCTACTAAAGCATATTTTCCTGAGCCTCTTTTATATTTTGTAAGAACAGCCCTATTTCCATCTTTAATTAATACAATTACTGCAGGATTTATTTTTGGGTAGATAATATTGTTACAATTATTACAAATTAATGCTCTTTCATTAATGCTATGATTCATTAAAGAAGCACATCTTCCACAATACTTATTATCTATTAACCAATTGTTAATTTGATAAGCAGTAATACCAACAAATGAAACCCAGTTATTATTAAAATATCTAAGTTCTCTAATTTCTACTTTTTTAAAATCGGATTTTTTAATTGAATTAGTTAAAAATACATTTTGATTATCGATTGAAAATAAATAATATAATTTAAGTTCTTTATCTTTTATTTGACTATATTTTATAAAACTATTGTCTGTATTTAATAAAATTGCGTTATTTTCAAATTGTACAATAAAATCATTGTCTTTAGCTTCTTTGACAATGTATTGATTATTAAATATTTTAGGTAATATATCTTGTATCATATAAACAAAAAGGCATTCATGCCCAACACAATAATTATATAATAAATATAGATATATTAACAGACTACAAATTTAAAAATACTATAGTATCATAAAGGTACATAAAGGAACGTTAATATAATAAGAAGGAAAGGTTTGATTTTGTGATGAAGGAGATTCTACTAGAATATTAATTCATGTTCTTAATTATGTGCAGAATAATTAAGGACGGACAAAAAAACTACAATACGATTCAAATAAAAATAGAAAGAGAAAGTCTGCATAAGAGGGTAGACCAATGGACACAGAATTTTTAAAAAATTGAATAGATTTAGATAAATCAGGGAAACCTGATAGAAAGAATACAGTTTCTTAATTTAATAATGAAAGTAGAGAACAATCATAGAGGATTGTTCTTTTGATTATGTGTTTTTAATACAAAAAGTTTTATTAATCCATGCTAGAATAATGATGGAGGTAAACACAATGAATAAAGAAATTAAAAAAATAATACCTGCTTACAAAGATTATTTATGGGGTGGTACTAAACTTAAGGAAAAATATAATAAAGAAAGCAATTTGGAAATAGTTGCGGAAAGCTGGGAAGTATCAACTCATAAAGATGGATCTTCTATGATTGATGGAATAACACTAAAAGAATACATTGAAAATAATAAAGGTATTCTTGGGACAAAAGTTGACGGAGACAATCTTCCTATTTTAATTAAATTAATAGATGCTAAACAAGATTTAAGTATTCAAGTCCATCCAGGAAATGAATATGCTAGAAAATATGAAAATGATAATGGAAAAACAGAAATGTGGTATATTGTTGAAGCAGAAGAAGGGTCATTTTTATATGCTGGTGTAAGTAAAAAAATGGATAAAGAAGAACTTTCTGAAAGTGTAAATGATGGAAGTATTACAGATAAATTAAATAGAGTTTATGTAAAAAAAGGCGATGTATTATTTATTGAGCCAGGAACTATACATGCGATTGGAAAAGGGATTATAATATATGAAATCCAACAACAATCAAATGTAACATATAGATTGTATGATTTTAAAAGAAAAGATGCTTTAGGTAATGAAAGAGAATTACATATAGATAAATCGATGGATGTTTCTAATTTAAATCCTCAAGAGTGGAGTTTAAAAGCTGATGAAATATTAATTGATGATGAAAATCAAAAAGTAAGTAAGATAAGAAGTTGTGAATACTTTAATGTTTATCATTATCAAGTAAAAGATGAAGTTATTATGAAAAACACTTCAGAAACAATTGTGTTTATCACAATGTTAGATGGTGAAGGAAAAATAGTAGGCGAAAATACTTTAGATGTAAAAAAAGGAGATACTATTTTAATTCCTGCATATGATGGAGAAGTTAAATTTGTAGGAAATGGAGAATATATTTATTCAACATTATAAAGAATAATCTTTAAGATTGTTCTTTTTAATTTGTTATATATTAATTTAAAATAATATTAAAGAAAGTTATAATACATTTTTTAGATGGAAGATACTATGAATACAATTTGGTCTGATTATATACAAGGTATAGGTACACTTTATTTTTCTCGAAGTTTAAGATTTTCAGATGAGTATAAAAATAGTTATATGAATATTTTTAATATTGATGATAAATCTCGTATTTTAGAAATAGGTTGTGGACCAGGAGCTTTGAGTGAGTCTCTTTCAAGATGGTATCCAGATTCAGAAATAATTGGTATAGATCAAGATTCATCTTTTATAAAATATGCAAGATTGCAATCTCCTCATATTAATTTTTTAGAAGCTGATGCGACTAAATTACCTTTTGAAGATAACTTTTTTGATGTTGTAATATCAAATACTGTTCAAGAACATATTGAGCCATCTAAGTTTTTTAAGGAACAATATAGAGTTTTAAAAGAAGGTGGAATTTGTATTGTTTTATCTATGAGAAAAGGTATAGAAATAATGTCGGATTGTATATTATCAAATAGTGATTATGAAAAAGAAATATGGGATAGGGTAGAAGATTTTAATAAAAAAATAATACAAGATAATAATGTAGGTAAATATGCTAAAAGTGAAAAAGAATTACCTATAATTATGGAAAAGTATGGTTTTAAACATGTTTCAACTGATTATTTAACTATTAATCTTACTCCTGATAATTCTAAAAATTCAAAAGATTTAGCTTGTTCTATTATAAATTCTTGGCGTCAGACAGACCTTGATGCGATTAATTCATTAAGAAATATTAAACCTATAATAGTAGATGAAGAAGAAATTTTAAAAATGCTAAAAATCATAAATAAAAAATATGATAAACGTATAGAACTTTATGATAAAGGAATAAAACAATGGGATACAAAAGTATCATTAATAATGATTTTAAGAGGTAAAAAATAAGTTAATATTGTAAAGATATTATACGTACAGTTAATTTTATGAGATAATATTTCAAAAGGAGATTTGACTATGAATAAGGAAAAATTAATTAATGATTTAAAAGGGGAATTAATAGTTTCTTGTCAAGCTTTAGAAGGAGAACCATTATATAGACCTGAAGGTGGAGTTATGGTGCTTATGGCTAAAGCAGCTATAGAAGCAGGTGCTAAAGGGATTCGTGCTCAAGGAGTTGTTGATGTAAAACAAATCAAAGATGCATTTGATGTTCCGGTAATTGGTATTATTAAACGTGCTTATGAAGGTTATGATGGTTACATTACAATAACTATGAAAGAGTTTGATGAACTTATGGAAACCGGCTGTGAAATTATTGCGTTTGATGCAACATTACGTAAACGTGCTGATGGCTTAACTCCTGCTCAGTTTATTGAAAAAGTTAAAGAAAAATATCCAGATGTATTAATAATGGCGGATTGTTCAAGTATTGAAGATGCACTTGCAGTACAAGATGTTGTTGATTTCTTAGGTACTACAATGAGTGGATATGCTGGTGTTCCACCTAAAGTTCCAGGACCTGATTATGAACTTATGAAAGACATAGTTGAAAAATGTAATAAACCACTTATTGCTGAAGGTAGAATTCATACACCTGAACAAGCTAAGAAAGCATTTGAATGTGGTGCTCATTGTGTTGTAGTTGGAGGAGCTATTACTCGTCCATTAGAAATTACACAAAGATTTATGAAAGGAATTAAAGGATAATAACTGTAATACCTACCTTTTGGTAGGTATTATTAAAAAGGGGTATTTAATGATAAAAAAAGCGACGGCTCAATTATTTTTAAATTCATCAGAAATTTTAAGAGGTGAAGGTGTTAAAAAATATACTAAGAAAGTAAGTGAACTTGCATCTGTATTTTTAAATAGTGAAATGGCTAAAGAAAATAATGAAATTGCTTATGAAGTATATTCAATTAATATTAGTGAAGATAATGATGAATCTTTACAATATGGTGTAACAGTTTTAAAACCTGTAACAGTTGATGGTGAGTGTGTTTTAACACGTGGTCATTTTCATGCGGATTCAAGTTATGGAGAAGTTTATCTTGGATTAAGTGGAGAAGGCTTTTTGTTGAAATGGGATGGGAATGAAGAAGTTGTACTAGAAAAAGTAATACCTGGATCAGTACATATAATTGATGGAAAAGAAGCACATAGACTTATAAATATAGGAGAAACTGATTTAAGTGTGGGTGCTATTTGGAGTAAAAATGCAGGTTATGACTATAATACAATTGAAGAAAGAGGATTTCCTGTTCGTGTATTTAAAAATAATGGACAAATAGAAATAAGGGGTAAAAATGGCGAAAAAAGAGAATGTTAGAACTTCTGCCGGACGTCAAGTTATGGCAGTGTTTGATAATTATAAGGCTTATGATGAAAGTACAGCTTTAACAATTAAGGACTTTGAAAAAGTTCCTTTATCTAGTGAAATGATTGCATATACTTTTGGAAATATGATTGATGAAAAAGTTATAATTCCTGTAGGAGAAGATCGTTTTTACTTAGATAAAAATAGTTTTAAAAGATTAGAAAAAAAAGTTAATAGAATTTATTGGGTAATGCTATTAGCTCCTTCTGTGGCTTTAATAGTGTTTTTAATAATTATGAATTATGACAAGATTTTTAATTGGTTAGGGGGTATAAAATGATATATCAATTAAAACCAATTACTGATATTACTATTTGGGGTGGAAAAATTCTTAATGAAATAAGAGGACTTAAAGACACTAAGGGTGGAACATCTTGGGAAATTTCATTTCATCCTTATGGTATAAATGAAGTTATTGGTTTAAATACCAACTTAAAAGAATTGTTAGATAAAGATCCTAAAGGCTTAATTGGTGATATTGATAAAGAAGAAGTTTTAAGACTTGCTTATTTAGACGCAGATGAATGGCTTTCTGTTCAACTTCATCCAAATAATGATTATGCTTTAAATAATGGATATGATTATGGGAAATTTGAAGCATGGTATATTATTGATGCTAAACCTAATGCTAAGTTAATGGCGGGAACTACCATTGAATCTAAGGAAGAACTTATAGAAGCTATTGAAAGTGGAAATATAGAAGAAAAGATGATTTATCATCCTGTAAAAAAAGGTGATTTTATTTATATTCCAGCTAATGCATTACATGCTTTAGGTAAAGATATATTAGCTATTGAAATTAGTACAAATTCTAATACAACTTTTAGAGTGTATGATTATAAGCGTAAAGATAAAGATGGTAATTTAAGAGAATTACATTTAAAACAAGTAGTTGATTGTGTTGATTTAAGTCTTTTACCAACTGTTATTTCTAGTGATGATAGTGTTAAAAATGAATTGATTCCTTTAACACAAAATGAATATTTTGAAGTTTATCGTGTAAATATAGATGAAAAATTTACTTTAAATAACATTGAAAATGATGCTTGGTATGTAACTATATTAAATAAAGGCTTAGAAATTGAGACAATTAAGACAAAATTATCTGAAAATCTATTAGTTAGCGCAAAAATAAATAGTTTTACAATCAAAGGAAATGGAAGTATACTTTTAAGTAGGACAACAAAATGAAAAATTTATTTAGTAATTTTAATCAGTATTTCTTAGATAAAAGAAACCGCACAATTTATTATGACTCGAAAAAGAAAGTTGGATATATAGTTCACGAAAAAGATAGGGTTATAGTGAATTTTTTTCATAACCGTTTAACTGCAGGAATATTATCAAGTGCTTTATTATTAGCTTATAAAATTAATCCAGTTATTAGTGTAGCTGTTGGTATTCTTGTTTATGTTGGAATGGACTTAATGTTAAAAAAGAGGTATTTACCTTCTTATACAATGCTTGCTAATTACAATATTGAAAAAGAAAAAGCTTCTATAAAGGAAAATCAAAAAAATCCGATTTGGATTATAGTATTAAGGCTTGTTCTTTCTATTATATTTTTAGGAGTAGTTTATTATGCTAGAAAAGAACAAGAATCTTATCAAACAATAGCCTTAGGTATTGTTGGTCTTTATTTTTTAGTTACAAATATTAAAGAATTGTATACTAGTTATAAAGACTAGATGAGTTAAATAGGGCGGAAAAATTCTTGTAAGCCTTTACATTTTATTGTATTATAAAAGTTGAATATGGATAATAGGAGATGGATATGAGATATTTATTTTTAATTAGCCATGGTGATTTTGCACCTGGACTTCAAAGTGCTGTTGAAATGATGGTAGGGGAAAAAGAAGATTTAAAATCTGCATCATTGCGTAACGGCGAATCTACAGTTGATTTTGGAGAAAAATTTAATAAACTTCTTGATCAATTACAAGACGATGATGAGCTTATCTTGATGTGTGATATTTTAGGGGGCTCACCGCTAACTACTGCGCTTGCTTGTTTATCAGATTATAACAAGATAGATAAAACTTTAGTAATTACTGGTATGAACATGCCTTTAGCTATCACAGCGATGACAATGAAAGATAATATCGATGATATGGAAGCGCTAAAAGATATGCTATTATTTGAAGGCAAGGAAAGCATTAGCGAATTTAAGATTTCTACAGAAGTTGTAGATGATGACGACGAAATTTAAAAAAGGAGAGATAATATTATGATTTCATTTATTCGTATTGATGACCGTATGGTTCACGGTCAAGTAATTACGCGTTGGGCAAAGGAAAAACCATGTGATGGTTTAATCATTGTTAATGACCGTGTTGCTAAAACTCCAGTTCTTAAAAACTCATTTATCAATTCTACAGACAAAAAAGTGTTCATTTGGACAATTGATGAGTTTATTGAGAGACAAGATCGTATTACTGAAAGTAATCGTAACTACTTTTTAATTACAAAAGATCCAATTGACATGAAAAAACTTCTTGTTGATAAAAAATTTGTACCAAATGATATTAAACATATCATTGTTGGACCAGCAAATGATCGTCCTGGAACAACTAAACTTGGTGGAAACCAATCAATTACTCAAGATGAAGCTCAAGCAATCGAAGATATGGTAAATGCGGGCTATGAAGTTGAGTTTGCTTTAGTTCCAGAAACAAGTATTGGTACATGGTCTAAATTTAGGTCTCAATTTGGATTTTAGTGTGGGAAGCTAAAAGACAATTTAGATAAAAAAGAGAGATGAAAGGAGATTTAATATGCAAATTTCTCTAATTGAAGCGATTCTTCTAGGTGTAATGAGTGTACTTGCTGGATCTACTCCTGCTGCTTTAGGTACAACAGTTGGAAACTACACATTAAACAGACCTTTAATTGGTGGTTTATTTGTTGGACTTATATTAGGAGATGTTCCAGGGGCAATTCAAATTGCTATTCCTATGCAAGTATTATATATTGCATTAGTTACGCCAGGAGGTACGGTGGCAGCGGACTTACGTGCTGTTTCGTACATAGGCATTCCTTTAGCCTATGTTGCAGTTAAGGGGGCAGGTCTTGATTTTGGTTCAGAACAAGCTGGAGGACTTGCTGTAAGTATTGCAGCTCTAGTTGGTACAGTTGGAACTGTTATGTTCTATGGTACTGCTATGATGAACTTATTCTGGCAACACTGGGGATGGGCAGAACTAGAAAAGAACAATTTTAAAGTATTACCTATTGTTGATGCAGTTCTACCTTTAATTACACACTTTGTAATTTCATTTATCCCTACAGTATTAATGACATACTATGGACAATCTGTTGTTACAGATATTCAACAAGCACTTCCAATGGATGGGCTTATTATGAAAACAATGTTTACAGTTGGTAACATTTTACCGGCTGTCGGAATTGCTATCCTATTAAAGTCAGTTGTTGACAAAGCATCTGATTTAATTCCGTATGCATTTGGATTTGTTATTTCTAAGAGTTTAGGATTAACATTAGTGGCAGCTTCTTTAGTTGCAGCTATCTTTGCTTTATTCCATTATAGAATGGAGATGGCTAAACTATCTTCAGGAAGTGGGCACAGTAAATATGACGAGGAGGATATCTAATGAGTAGTAGAGTAGAAAAGAAAGTATCTAAAAAAGCATTAAATGCATCCTTCTGGCGCTGGTGGTATGGTAACTTAACTTGCTTTACACACGAACATATGCAAACATTTGGTTACATGTGGTCTTTATTCCAAGTAATCGATGATTTATACGAAACAACTGAAGAAAAAGGTGAAAAACTAAGAGCTTATTGGCCGTTCTTCAACACTGAACCACAAATTGGTTGTATCGTTGTTGGAATTACAGCTGGGCTTGAAGAAGCACGTGCTAATGGAGATCCAAACGTTGATGATGAAATGATTAACGGTATCCGTGCAGGTCTAATGGGACCTCTAGCAGGTATTGGAGACTCATTAATTGTTGGAACTTATATTCCAGTACTATTAGCAGTTGCTTTAGGTCTATCAGAAGGTGGATCTGTTATCGGGGCATTATTCTATATAGTAGTTTGGAATGCTACATCAATTTATTTCCAATACACTATATTCATGCGTGGATATGAACTTGGTGGTACAGCAGTAGATATTATTGTTGGAGATCAAGCTACAGCACTTCGTGGTGCAGTTGTATTACTTGGGCAAATAATTGTAGGGGCAATTAATGGAGCTTGGGTTAATATTACAACACCATTAGAATTTAAAAACGCACAAGGCGAAGTATTCTTAAATTTACAAGGTCAGCTTAATGGTATTATGCCAGGGCTACTTTCTATAGGATTTGTTCTTCTATGCTGGTGGTTAATGGCTAAGAAGAATATGAAACCATTAACAGTTATGTTATTGATGATTTTGATCGCATTTGTTGGAGTTCTTATCGGATTCTTCGATCCACAATTACATTACTAATAAAAAGAAAAACCCTATACTTCCCACATAGGGTTTTTAATTTAGTGGAGGATATATGAGTAAGAAGCTAACTAGAAAAGAAAGAGAACAATTAAAGTTTCAAATTGTTCAAGATAACCAAATGCTCATTAAAATGAGAAATTTTAATCGTGTTTTATTTAGTGTTAGTGCAATGTTAATTATTTTATCTGTGTTTTTGTATAATGCAGATACTTTTCTTCCTAATTTATTTGGGACAGTATTAAGATGGATATTATATATTGCAACTGTAATTGCATTTATAGTGAGTATTTTATCGCTTGTATCATTTTTTAATGCAAAGCGAAGAATTAAATATTATATAAATATTTATGATGGGAAAGTTGAACCTCTTCCAAATAAAAACACTTCTGAATAATAATTGGAAGTGTTTTTGTTTGGAAGTTATTTAACTTTCTTTTTTATATTTGTTTATTGCTAGTTTTGCTTCTTTTTCTGAATATATTCCACCAAATAATATATTATCTTTACTTGAATTATCTAAGGTATTATTATCTTTAAAATCAAAGATTTGTGTATCATTTTGTGTATCTTTTAAATGTTTATCAAACAGGGTAATTAAACCTGTTTTTTCACAGAACCAAGACAGTTTAAAATAATCAGTTATAAATCTTATATCTTGAATAAGAAGTTTAGCTCCTTCATTTGATATTGCAAAATAAGGAAGACCTTGTAATACTTCAAAATTTAATCTTCTTCTAATACCTAATGTATTTAGTATAAAAGCTGTAGCTTTAGAATAATTTTGTACAAAAGCATTTGTGGAAAATGATTTAAAGTTAGTAAAAGGATAATATCTGTTTATTCTTTTTGGGTCTGGTTTTTCTTTATCTATAATATAAAAGTTTTGTGGGTAATATTTCTCGAAAAAAGAAATCATTTCTTCATCATTTTTTAATGGAACCATACGTGGATCTAGTGAAATAAAATAATCAATGCGATATTGTTCAATACCTTTTTTCATCATATGTAGATAAAAATAAGAAAGTGATAAATCACCTATATTAGCATATGGTAAGTCTTGTTCAATATGAATTAATCGACTCGTAGAAAAATTATAAAAAGCTTCTTGTCGATCTTTATCATCATTGATTATTATAAAAACGGCGTGGTTATTATTTGTAAGTGCACGTATTAATTGAATTGTTTGTCTTTCAAGTGTGTCTGTTTGAATTAAAAATCCTAATCTCATATTAAAAACCTCTAATAAAGTATAACATAAAAATAATTATCAAAAATTATCAAAAATAAGCAAAATCTTTCAAAAATCTTCATTAAATCCTTGTATGTATATGTTAAAAAAGCTATAATTTTTTATAAGAGAAGGATAATGATATGCAATTACTAGAAATGAAAATTGACAATATTGATACTATTGATTTTAAAAGAATTGATAGATTAAGGAAGATAATGCAAAATCGAAAGGCTAGCTTATGTAGTGAAAGAGCTAAAATATATACTGAAGTTTTTAAAGAAACTGAAGAAGAACCTATGATTTTAAGAAAAGCTAAAGGTTTAAGTAAAACATTAAATGATATGTCTATTTATCATTTAGATGATTCTCTAATTTTTGGAAATCAAGCTAGTAGAAATTTTGCGGCTCCAATTTTTCCTGAATATTCTATAAAGTGGTTACTTGATGAGGTAGATAGCTTTGAATATCGTGATGGTGATGTATTTAATGTTTCTGATGAAGTAAAGAAAGATTTAAGAGAAATTGGGAAATATTGGATTAATAAAACACATGAAGATAATGTAAATAATAATATTCCTCAAATTAATCTTTTGGCTGAAAAACAAAAGGTACTTCATAGAGGAGGAATTTCAAATTCTGGAGATGGTCATATTGTAAGTGACCATAAATGGTTATTAGAAATTGGCTATTCTGGAATGGTTGATTTAATTAATGAAAAATTAAAAAATCCTGATTTATCAGATAATCAAATTAATTTTTATAATGCTTCAAAAATGACACTTATTGCTGGATTAAATTATGCAAAAAGATTTGCGAATTACTTTAAAGAAAAAGCAAAATTAAATAATGATAAAAAATTATATTATTTAAGTGAAATAGCTAATAAGGTTCTTGATGGACCATGTGAGTCTTTTCATGAGGCATTACAAGCTATTTATTTAAATCATGTATTTTTAATGATTGAAAGTAATGGTCACTCATTTTGTTATGGTCGTATTGATCAATACTTATATCCTTATTATCAAAACGATATTAAAAAAGGTGTATTAACTAAAGCTAAAGCACTTGAGCTGATTACTCATTTCTTTATAATGAATAATTCACTTAACAAGATTCGTAGTAATGGTCATACACTTTTTTCACAAGGTTATCCACTTTATACAAATGTAATGGTTGGAGGCTTATTACCTAGTGGAGAAGATGGTACTAATGATTTAACTTATTTAAGTGTTGAAGCTATGGGTTTATGTAGACTTAATGAGCCTAATTTTTCTATGCGTTATCATAAAGAGTCACCTAAAGAAATATTATCTCTTGCGTCTAAATTAATTCGTACAGGTTGTGGTATGCCTTCAATGTTTAATGATGCTACTTGTATTAAAGGGTTAATTGATTTAGGGATTGATAAAGAAGATGCATATGATTATGTTGCTATTGGGTGTGTTGAAACAGGAGTACAAGGAAAATATGGTCATAGAGCTACTGGAATGACTTATATGAATTGGGGTAAGATTTTAGAAATTGTTTTAAATAGAGGTTTTGATCCTAATACAAATATAAGATTATTTAAACTATCTAAAGAACCTAAATCATATGAAGAATTATGGAATGATTGGAAGAAAGCTCTGGCATTTTATTCAGAATTATCTTTTGAAAGTGATAGAGTTTGTGATAGGTCTTTAGAAATTTATGATTCTAGTCCTTTGGGTTCAATTTTCATTCACAATTCTTTAGAGTTAGGAAAAACTTTAAAGGAAGGTGGTTGTGAATATGATGTTGTTTCACAATCCAATATAGGAAGTTCAGTTGTTGGAAACTCTTTAATGGTATTAAAGAAATTAGTTTTTGAAGATAAAAAATATACTTATTCTCAAATAATGGAAGCTTTAAAAAATAATTGGCAAGATGAAGAAATTCATAAAGCTTGTTTAGAAGTAGAAAAATTTGGGAATAATAGTGATCAAGTTGACTTAATAGTAAAGGATGTTTTTGATTCATATCTTGAATTACTTGATGGAGTAAAAACTATAAGATATAACAGAGGTCCAAAGATTTCAAAATATACTATGTCAACTAGTAATATTACTTCTTATATTCCTAATGGTAAAAATGTTGGTGCAACTCCAGATGGAAGAAAAGCTCAAAGTCCTCTTAATGAAGGGTGTTCACCAACTCAAAATACAGTAAGTAAAGGTCTTACTGCATTAATAAATTCAGTATCAGTATTACCAAATGAAAAAGTTGCAGCAGGTCAATTATTAAATACTAGAATTTCTTATCAATTACTTAATAATGAAGAAAAGATAGATAAGTTTATCAGTTTTTTAAGAGTAAGTGCTAAAAAAGGAATTTATCATAATCAGTTTAATGTTGTAAGTAACAAAGTTTTAAAAGATGCTCAAATACATCCTGAAAATCATAGAGATTTAATAGTAAGAGTTGCAGGCTATTGTGCACAGTTTGTAGCTTTAACACCAGAAGCTCAAGAAGCAATAATTCAAAGAAATGAGTATGGCGCATGAAGAAGGGATTAATATCAAAAGTACAGCGATACAGTATTAATGATGGACCAGGTATTAGAAGCACTGTATTTTTAAAGGGCTGTAATTTAAATTGTATGTGGTGTTCTAATCCTGAATTGATTGATTTTAGCCAATCATATTTAGATGGAAAACCTGTAGGAGAATTAATAAGTGTTAAAGATGTTGTAAAAGAAGTTATAAGAGATATTGATTTTTATAAAGAATCTTTAGGAGGAGTAACTTTTTCTGGAGGTGAACCTTTATTACAAAGTGATTTTTTACTTGAATGTATTAAATTATTAAAAGATTATTCAATCCATATTGCAATAGACACTGCACTTTATGTTGATAAAAAAATCATTAAAAAATTATTGCCTTATGTTGATTTATGGTTAGTTGATTTAAAGAGTATAGATGATATAACGCATATTAAAACTACTAATGTTTCAAATAAAATTATTTTGGATAATATTAAATTTCTCTATAAAAATAATGTGAATATGTGGATTAGATGTATTTTAGTTAATAAAGAAAATTATGATTTAGATGAATTAAAAAAACGTTTAAATTTTATTGAAAGTATTAAAAAATGTGTAAAGCGTGTTGATATATTAGGGTATCATCAGTTAGGAGTTAGTAAATATCAAAAGTTAAATAAAGAATATTTATTAACTAATGAAGCTTTATTAAGTGATATACAAGAAAAAGAAGTTGAAGAATTAATTAAAGAATATGTATTACCAATATATTTTGAAAGGGGGATTTGATGTTACAGAATGATAGATATGATTTTATCCTTAATTTATTAAAACAAAATAAATCTATACAGGTTAAAGAAATTGCAAGTTTATTAAATATTTCTGAATCAACAATTCGTAGAGATTTAATCAATCTTGAAAAAGAAGGTAAATTAAATAGAGTTCATGGTGGGGCAATTTTAGGTGAAGGAATGACTATCTATAATCAAAGTAAAGAAATCAAAATTTCAGATAGAACCCTTGTAAATATAGATATTAAATTAAAGATTGCTCAAGAAGTCAGTAAAAATATTCAAGATGGACAATGTATTTTTATAGATGGTGGATCATCTCTTGCTCCTTTAGCTGATTTATTAGCTCATAGAGATATAAATATTGTTACTAATAGTATTTTGTTTTTACAAAGATTAGAAAATTCTTTCGCAAATGTTTATTGTTTAGGAGGAGATTATTTAGATAAATATCAAATGACAATGGGACCTATTGCGACTGCTCAACTTTCAACTTTTAATTTTGATGCGGCTTATATATCTTGTGCAGGAGTATCATTTGAAAATAATATGGGGTATACAGCTGAAATAGGTACAAATGTAATAAAACAACAAGCTAAAAGGCAAGCATTGCACTCTTATCTAATAATTGATGATTCAAAAATTGAAATGATTGGTTTTTGTACAATTGATAAGTTAGATGCTTTTGACAAGATTTATTGTAATAAGATTGATGATATAGAAAATGCCCCAGAAAACATGGTATGGGTTTAATTGGAGATAAGTATATGAAAGATATTAAATTTGTGATATTTGATGTTGATGGAACTTTAATTACAAAATCAAGTAGAATTTTATTAGATTCAACAATTGATGCAATACATCAATTACAGAATAAAGGTATAAAAGTAGCGATTGCGACAGGAAGGGCAATGTATGCATTAGAAAAATCAATTATTGATAGAGTTCATTTTGATTATTATGTTTGTTCTAATGGAACTTTTATTTATGATAATGATGATAAGAAGATTGTATATAAACGTATTGTTCTTAATGAAACTATTAATGAATATACTAATTTATGTGATAAGACTAATTCAGAAGTTTTATTTCAATTTGAAGATGCAGGATATATTTATTCTGGAAATGGAAAACTTAAAAAAATAATTACTAAGTATTTAGGAATTAATGATTTTATTATTAACCATCCTGAAAGAAATCATCATTTAAAAAATGAAGCTAGTGCAATAGTATCTTATATTGATGAAAATCATCTAGAAACATTTAAAGATTCTTTTTTAGATTATGATTTTGTACCATTTGCGCAAGATTATTATGATTTAAATCCAAAATCAATAAATAAGGCTACAGGTATATTTAAGATATGTGATTATTTAAATATAGATTATAGTCAAACTATGGCATTTGGTGATGCAAATAATGATTATGAAATGATTGAAGAAGCAGGAATTGGTATTGCGATGGGAAATGCACTTGATAATATAAAAGAAATTGCTAAATATATTACTGAAGATACAGAACATCATGGAGTTCATAATGCTTTAGTTCATTTTGGTTTAATAGAAGGTGAAAAATATGTATGATAAATTTCCTACTACAAAGATTTCATCAGATTCATCTAAGGTTTATAAAGATTTATCCATTTTTAAGGATGAGTCTTTAGTAATTGTTGAAACATTTCCAGGAGTCAGTGATGATGTTTTAGAGTCTTTTAAATCTTTAGGATTTAATAAAGTAATTAATACTATTGACTTATTTATTTCAGAAGAAGAAATGAATAAGTGGTTAAAACCTATACTTACAAAAGATAGAGTTAGAGGTCGTAAGTTTTTTGGTGAAATTATTGATTTTATGGATGAAGATAAAATTGAAGAAGCTAAAAAAGATATTGTTAATTCTAATAAAGTTCTTGTATATGGGTTTGGGGCTAGTTTATTAAGTCATGAAGGGGTTTTGGTTTTTGTAGATGTTCCTAGATGGGAAATTCAAATGAGATATAGAAAAGGAATGCCAAATTTTAATGCTTCAAATTATGATGAAGATAATTTAAAGAAAATTAAAAGAGGTTATTTCTTTGAGTGGCCAATGGCTAATAAATTAAAGAAAAAAGTGTTTAGAAAGATGGACTATTATTTTGATAATGCAATTAAAAATAATATTAATATGATTAGTTCAACAGATTATTTTAAGGGGTTAAAAATAATCGCAAATCAACCATTTAGATTAGTTCCATTCTTTGATCCAGGTGTTTGGGGAGGACAGTGGATGAAAGAAGAATTTAATTTAGAAGAAAATAATTCTAATTATGCATGGTCATTTGATGGAGTTCCTGAAGAAAATTCAATTAATTTAGGATTTGGAAAATACGTTATAGAAACTCCTGTAATAAATTTAGTTTTAGCTTATCCTTTAGATTTATTAGGTAGATTTGTATATCAAAGATATGGCGCAGAGTTTCCAATAAGATTTGACTATTTAGATACTGTTAAAGGTCAAAATTTATCTTTACAAGTTCATCCTCCAGTGGAGTTAATTCAGCGTGAATTTGGTATGGCATATACACAATCTGAATCATATTATTTAATGCAGTCATTTGAAGGAGGGGTTGTTTATTTAGGAGTTAAAAATGATGTTGATAAAAAAGAAATGTTTGATGATTTAAGAAAAGCTCAGGAAGGAAAGATTATTTTTGATGCTGAAAAATATGTAAATGTATTTCCTTCTAAAAAACATGATCATTATTTAATTCCACCTGGAACAATTCATTGTTCTGGATCTAATACAGTTGTTTTAGAGATATCTACAACTCCTAATATATTCACATTTAAATTGTGGGATTGGGGAAGGTTAGGATTAGATGGTTTACCTAGACCTACTCATATAGATTTAGGTGAAGAAGCAATAAATATGGATAATAATACAGATTTTGTAAATAAATATTTAGTTAATCAAAGTAAAATAATTTTAGATGATGGAGAAAATTTAGTAGAAGAAACAGGTTTAACTGATGATCAGCATTTAGTTACAACTAGAATTCATGTGAAAAAATCATTAACTTTAAATAATAATGAAGTAGTTTCAATGATGAATTTAGTAGAAGGAGATTCTTGTGTAATTAAAACAGATAAGATAGATTATGAGATTCATTATGGTGAAACATTTATAGTTCCAGCTTCTGTAGATTTATTTACGATTGAATCAAAAGAAGCAGTTATATTAATGAGAGCACAGGTTAGAAAGTAGGTATAAAAATGAAATTACAAATTGCATTGGACACATTGACTTTAAAAGAATGTATAGAGCTTTTAGATGAAACAAAGGATTACATTGATATTGTAGAAGTAGGAACACCTTTTATTATTGAAAAAGGTATGAAGCCTGTTAAGAAATTTTCAAAACGTTATAAAGACCTTGAAATTTTAGCTGATACTAAAATTATGGATGCAGGAGAACTTGAAGCTGAAATAGCATTTAAAGCAGGTGCTGATATAGTAACTGTTTTAGGTGTTACTCATGATGAAACAGTACAAGGAGCATTAAAGGCTGCTAAAAAATATGGTGGTAAAATCATGATTGATATGATTGGTGTTAATAATATTGAAGAAAGAGCTAAAGAACTTGAAGATATGGGTGTTGATTATATTTGTGTTCACACAGCATTTGACATTCAATCAACAGGTCATAATCCATTAGAAGAGTTAAAAAGAGTTAATAAAGTTATTACAAAATCAAAGACTGCAGTTGCTGGTGGTGTAAAGCTTGAAACTGTTGATGAGATTGTATCAGAAGGTGTAGATGTAGTTGTGGTAGGTGGAGCTATTAGTAATGCATCAGATCGTGTTTTAGCCGCAAAACAAATTAAGGAGAGATTAAAATGAAGGATTTAGTTAAAACTATAATTAATGAACTTGATACAACATTAAATTCAATTAATGAAAAAGATGCAGATGCATTTGTAAAATTGGTAGATGAAGCTAATGAAGTGTTTTGTGCTGGTGCAGGGCGTAGTGGTTTTCAAGTTAAGGGTTTTGCGATGAGATTAATGCATATGGGTGTTAATAGTTATGTTGTTGGTGAAACATGTACTCCTAATATTACAGATGAAGGTTTATTAGTAATATGTAGTGGTTCAGGAGAAACAAAATCTTTAGTTAATCATGCGACTAAAGCAAAAGAAGTTGGTGCTAAGATTGCATTAATTACTATTAATCCACAATCTACTATAGGAAAAATGGCTGATGTAGTAGTTGAAATATCTGCACCATCACCAAAAAGTGCTAAAGAAGGTCAGATTAAATCAATTCAACCAATGGGATCTTTATTTGAACAATCAGAAGGATTGTTTATGGATATTGCAATTTTAAAATTAATGGAAATTAAAAACATGACTTCTGAAACAATGTTTGGTCGTCATGCGAATATGGAATAAGGAGGTAATATAATGACTAAAAAGAAAGCTATTGATATGTCAGTATCAGAACTAGCAAAGTACATCGACTATTCAGTGTTGAAGCCTGAATTTACCGAGGAAGAAATAGTTGAGTTAACTAAGGATGGAGTTAAATTAGGATGTGCAACTATTTGTATTAATCCTGCTTATATGGATTTATGTTATCCATATGTTAAGGATAGTGAAACAAAACTNTGTCCAGTAGTTGATTTNCCATTTGGNACAAGTTCTACAAGNTCTAAAGTTGAACAAGTTAAAATACTTACTGAATATGATCATGTTGGTGAAATTGATATGGTTTTAAATTATGGATGGGTTAAATCAGGCAAGTATGATGAAGTTACTAAAGATGTAAAAGCTGTAGCTGATGTTTGTCATGAATCAAATATACCTATTAAGGTAATATTTGAAACAGATGCATTAACATTTGAAGAAATTGAAAAGACAATTGAATGTTGTATAGAAGCAGGTGCTGATTTTATTAAGACAGCGACAGGTTTTTATACAGGAACTTGTTTACATGGCGATAAAAGAGGTGGCTTTAGAGAGATGATTAGCTTTATGATAGAAAAAGCTGATGGAAGATGTAAAGTTAAAGCTTCTGGCGCTATTAGAGATAGACAACACTTTTTAGATTTAATTGATATGGGTGTTGATCGTATGGGTATTGGATATAGATCTGTACCTGTGGTATTAGATTTATAATTGTATTAATATATATTTATGAAAATAATTATTTCTCCTACAAAAAAGATGGTAATTGATAATGATAGTTTTAAACATAAATCATTACCATTTTTTATTGAAGAGTCAAAAACAATAAAAGAAAAGCTTTTAACCTTTAATAAAAAAGAACTTAAGTCTCTTTGGAAATGTAGTGATAAGTTATTAGAAGAAAACTATGAAAGATTAATTAATATGGATTTATATTCTAATTTAACTTGTGCAATTATGTCTTATAGAGGATTACAATTTCAATATATGGCACCTTCTTTATTTACTAAGGAACAATTAGAATATGTAGATAAACATTTAATTATATTATCTGGATTTTATGGAGCTTTAAAACCTTTTGATGGAGTTACTCCTTATAGATTAGAAATGCAAAGTAGATTAAGTATTAATGATAATAAAGATCTTTATGAATTTTGGAGTGAAAAGATTACAAAAAAATTAGAAGCAGACTTAATAATTAATCTTGCTTCTAATGAATATAGTAAAGTAATAAATTTAAATAAAATAAATATTATTTTTGGTGAACTTATTAATGATAAGGTTGTTGAAAAGGGAACTCTATGTAAGATGGCAAGAGGTGAAATGGTTAGATACATGGCTGAAAATAATATAAAAGATGTTGATAGTATTAAAAACTTTGATAGGTTAGGTTATAAATATAATAAAGAATTTTCAGATGAAAATAACATTGTATTTATTAAAGATTAATTATTTTATATTTCTTTATTAAATTTATTGTTAATAAATATATAATTGTTATATTTAAATATGGTGTTATATATGTAATAAATGATAAAAATGATAATAATACTAAGCTTCCATATATTTGGATAAATAATGATATTTGATTATTAATAGTAAATATAGTGTCTTTACTTTTATTCATTAATTTTAATACATCATCTATATTAGGTTTTACAACAATAACATCAGCATTATGAATATCAAAATTGATACCTGAATTTATTGAAATATTTACTTCTGTATTTTCTGGTATTTTTTTAATTGGATTTGAAATATATACAGTTTTTAAACCTTCTGAATACAATGAAGCTACTAATTTTGATTTTTGAAGATTTGTAAGATTACAATGATATTCAGCAACATTTAACTTTTTTGCGTAATACTTAGTTATTTCTGGTTGTTCTTTATCTAATAGAATTATTCTTTTATTTAGTTTAATTAATGATTCTATTGTAGACGTAACATTATCTTTTAATATGTCTTGTATTGTTAGGATTCCAATTATTTTATCTTTATAAGTAAACATAATTGAGTTTTTACCTTGAGATAAAAATCTTTGTATTGATGGTTCAACCTTAGATAAATTAAAGTTTTTATTCTTTAATTGTTCATATGTAGAAAATCTATAATTTTTAAATATTTCTTCTTTTGCGATAGGTTTTCTAGTAGTATTTTGAAATTGTTTAGGATCAACTTCACTTATGTGTACATTTTTTAAATAGTTTCTAATAGTAGATGCATATTTTGTTTTTGAGTTTTTAGTTAGGATATATGCAACATGATAGAAATCACTTGGAATAATTCCTTCTGAAATAAATACATCTTTTACATCAGGTTCATCCTCTATTAATACTACTTTTTCTATCATTACTATTTCACAATCATTTATTTTTTCGATTGTATTAGAGTTTTTTACAAATATACCATCTTTTGATAATTCTATAATTGTCTTATAAACATTTAAAGGTGTTATAAATTCAAATATTTCAAAGTTTATTAATGCTAATAGAGAAATTAGAAATGATACTGATGCAAGAATATTTTGTGATTTTATAAGTAAAACTAAGAATAATATTATTGATGTTCCTATCATTATTTTAGGATAATAAGTATGTAAAAAAATTAATGAGTTTCCTAAGTTATTTTTTGATGATATAGCATCAAGTATTAAATTATTTCTTTTGTTTATTGTGTTTTCATCATTAGTAGATGTTGCTCGATATTCCATATATCCACTTTGATTTATCATACCTGCTATAACATTTTGATGTTTTGTTTTATTTGCGATAGGTATTTCACTTGTGTACATTGATTGATCTACTTGTGTAAATCCATCTATAATTACTCCATCTACTGGAAGTGTGTATTGGTCTTTAACAATTACAATATCATTTGGTTTTATTTCATGAGGTTTTACTTCTAATTGAACATTATTTCTTTTTATTAAAGCTTTTGTCTCAGTATTTTCTTCTTTTTTAAATAGTTTGCTTTTTAATAAGACTAATATGTATTTATAAATTGTAATAGAACAAAGAATAAATGTGATTAGTGTTAATGATATTTGTAAATTAATTGAAATAAATAATAAAGATAATACTATTAATACTATAAACATAAATGAATCGTTGAATACATTTACATTTAGATAATCTTTATTTAAATATAAAGATATCAAAGTAATTATTAAACCTATTAATAACTGATAAGAGTCAT